>Ga0181555_1000376_pt1:0-42500 | contig 43907 bp, 45 predicted proteins | sample 011ome_15_FD_145601 | JGI IMG/M metagenome (GOLD analysis project Ga0181555, IMG submission 145601) | Coastal salt marsh microbial communities from the Groves Creek Marsh, Skidaway Island, Georgia - 011504AT metaG (spades assembly) | ecosystem: Environmental > Aquatic > Marine >...
ATCATTTGAGTTAAAAGATGGATAAGAGGCACAACATAAAATTTTGCCATACATATCCATAACTACCACAGATCCACTTAGTGAATTTAATCTATTGTATGCAAAAATTTGTAAGTCTTTATCAAAAGTTGTTTTAATTACTTTTCCTTTTTCACCATCCACATGAACAACTTTTTTTACTCTCCTTCCATAAGCATCTACTTCATAAGTAGCTGTACCAGGTACGCCCATAAGATAATTATCAAATATTTTTTCCAATCCAGTTTTGCCAATTTTTAAATTTGGAACACCAATGAAATTTTTTTGTAATTTACGTAAATCTTGAACATTTGGTTCACTAACATATCCTAAAATATGAGAAAATTCTTTTGGATACAAATACGTTCTCTCAAATGATACGAATGGTTGAATGCCATCATTATTCTGCAAGTAATAATTTAATTTAGAAAATTCATTCCAGCTTAAGTTTAAGTCTAAAACAAAAGGTTGAAACTTATTGTGCTTAGAGTAGTTTTTTATAAAATAATTTTTTTGCCTTTCAGTAATTTTTATTATTTTAGTTAAATTATTTAAAGTTTTTTCAAATGATTTAGTTTCTTTTGGAATAATTGCTAATTTAAAAACTTGAAAATTATCTGCCAAAACATCATTATTTCTATCTACTATTAAACCTCTTGAAGGTGTCGTTTTCCATTGTCTAAATCGATTTTTATCAGACTGAATGACATAATCGTTTTTTTTAACAATTTGCATATAAAATAGTCTGCCAACAATAGTTGCTAAAAATGCCAGTTTAAAAGAGGTTAAAATGAATGCTCTTCTTGAAATAACTTTGCCTTTACTTTGAGAGCCTTTTTTAGGAGTTGGATTAAAATATTCCATTAAAATAGCAATATAACGATGGACTTTTTTTTTGCAAAATGTTAATTCAGCCGCTTATTTGGAGGTAGGTTATTAAAATAGAAGTTAAAAATGACAATCTGGAACAAGCTTTAAGAGTTTTAAAAAAAAAGCTGCAAAGAGAAGGTACATTTAGATTATTAAAAATCAAAAGTACTTATGAAAAACCCTCTGAAAAGAAAAAAAGACAATTAGAAGATAATTTAGCCAGAGTTAAAAAATTAAGAAAACTTAAAGCTAGATTTTAATTTTCTTTTAAGATTTAATAGAATTCTTATATCGCGGGGTGGAGCAGTCTGGTAGCTCGTCAGGCTCATAACCTGAAGGTCCTTGGTTCAAATCCAAGCCCCGCAACCAATGAATAAAAATAAAATTTTTAATTTTATTTATCCTGATATTCCATTACATCCATTAAGAAATTTTTATATAAATCCTGCTTGACCCACAAAATATCCAAATACCTGTATATTTTTTTATAAGGAAGCCCCACCTCAGATACCAATCCGCATTTAAAATTATTTGATGCCATTTCTTTAAAAATATCTTCAATGCTATATGATTGCTCATAGCATGGCACCAATCTAGTTTCCATAAGTACATAGTTAGCATTTTTTAATGTTTCCCTTGCTCCTTCTAACACATTTAGCTCATGACCCTCTGTGTCAATTTTCATGAAATATTTTTTTTTATTTGAAAGTTCATTTACATTGTCTAATTTTTTTAATTTTATTTTTTTCTCTTGAAATTTTTTAGATTTTACTCCTGAAAAAAAAGAATACTTATGCAAAGTTGAGCCAGAAGAATTTAAAATTAAATTTTCATCACAATTTTTATTAGATAGACCTATATTAAATAATTTATAATTTAAATACTTAAAATTTTTATTAATATCATTATTGTATTCTTCATTGGGTTCAAATAAATAATGAAACGAATTTGGAAAATGCTGTCGTAAAAATTTAGAATCTTTGTAAACTCCTACATTAATTACATCAAGTTCATCTTTTTTTTTTAAAAAATTTAAAGTGTCTGTCGTATTTACAAGGGTATTGTTTAATTTTTTATGGTATTTTCTAGCTATAAAATACAATAACTTTAGTATTAACTTAATCATTAATAATACTTATATTAAATTTGCAGCTAAGCAATATAAGTTTTGAAAGTCTATTTTATTTGGTGGGACTGGTTGGTTACGCTCCAACTACCCCTGCAATGTCAATGCAGTACTCTACTATTGAGCTACAGTCCCAGACTAATCTAAAGATTTAGAAATTTCTTCGACCATTTTCTTAGCATCAGAAAATAGCATTAACGTGTTATCTTTAAAAAACAATTCATTATCAACTCCAGCGTAACCTGCGGCCATTCCCCTTTTAACAAACAAAACTGATTTTGCTTTTTCAACGTCTAAAATTGGCATTCCATAAATTGGACTTTGCGGATCTGTTTTTGCAGCTGGGTTAGTTACATCATTTGCACCAATGACAAAAGCAACATCGGTATTTGAAAAATCACTATTGATACTTTCTAATTCAAATACTTCATCATAAGGAACATTTGCTTCGGCTAACAAAACATTCATGTGACCTGGCATTCTACCTGCAACTGGATGAATTGCATAACTTACTTTTACACCATTATGTTTTAATTTATCACACATCTCTCTTAACGCATGTTGTGCTTGCGCAACTGCCATCCCATAACCTGGAACAATAATAACAGAAGATGCATTTTTCATTAAAAAAGCTGCATCTTCAGCTCCTGCTTGTTTTACAGGTTTTGCTGTTTTAGTCTGAGTTTGTCCCAAGGCTTCCTCTCCACCGAAGCCACCCAAAATCACATTAAAAAAAGATCGGTTCATTCCTTTGCACATTATATAAGAAAGAATTGCTCCTGATGATCCTACCAATGCTCCCGTAATAATTAAGGCAGTGTTTTCCAAAGTAAATCCTATTCCTGCCGCTGCCCATCCTGAGTAAGAGTTTAGCATTGAAACTACAACGGGCATGTCGGCTCCACCAATAGGAATAATAATTAAAAAACCAATTAATAAAGATAATATTACTGTAATCCAAAAATAATTAACTGTTTGCTCTTTTACTAAAAAAATAATTGAAGCAATTATCAAAATTCCTAATACAAGATTGAAAAAATGCTGACCCTTAAATGTTATGGGCGAACCAGACATTAATCCTTGTAATTTTAAAAAGGCAATACACGATCCTGTAAAAGTAATCGCTCCTATTGAAACACCTAAAGACATTTCAATTAAAGAGGATATTTTTATATTGCCAAATTGGCCTATGCCAAATGCAGATGGATTATAAAAGGCAGCTACAGCAATCAATACTGCAGCTAAACCAACCAAACTATGAAAACCTGCAACAAGCTGTGGCATAGCTGTCATAGCAATTCTAGCTGCAACAAACCCGCCAACCAAAGCTCCAAGTAGCAAAGGAACCATGATAAATTCAATATTATTGAGTAATATTTCAATATTGCTTACACTAAAAAGCGTAGAAATAATTGCAATAGTCATCCCGGTCATACCGAAAAGATTTCCTGTTCTTGATGTTTCAGGAGATGATAGTCCTCTTAATGCTAGAATAAAAAATATTCCAGAAACTAGGTATAAAATTGCAATAAAATTAATAGATAACATTTATTTTTTTTTACCTTTTTTATACATAGCCAACATTCTCACAGTGACTAAAAATCCACCAAATATATTTATTGCAGCTAAAAAAACTGCAATTGATCCCACATAAAGAGAAATTTGACTAGACTCTGCATTGGACACAGCTACCGCAATTAAAGCACCAACAATAATAACAGATGAAATTGCATTCGTTACTGACATTAGCGGCGTATGCAGGGCTGGAGTTACACTCCATACAACATAATAACCAACAAAAATTGACAATATAAAAATAGCCAATCTAAAAATAAATGGATCAATTATTTCCATAATTAAATTCTAACTCCTTTTATAATTTCATCTTCAAAATCTATTTTGAGAGATTTGCTCTCTTTATCAATCAATAAAGATAAAAAATTGATAATATTTTTTGCTAACAAACCTGAGGCTGAATAAGCGGTTCTAGATGCATAATTTGAATATCCAATGATTTTTACACCATTTTTTTCAATAACTTTATCTCTTTCAGAAAATGCAACATTGCCACCTTGTGATGTAGCTAAATCAGAAATAATTGATCCAGGCCTCATGGATAAAACCATCTCTTCTGTGATGATTAATGGTGCTTTTTTTCCTGGAATTAATGCAGTTGTAATGACTACATCTTGATTCTTTACAGTTTGTTTCATTAATTCTTCTTGTTTCTTTTTGTATTCTTCTGTCGCTTCTTTTGCATAACCACCCTCGGTTTCTAAATTTTCTTCACTTTCCACAAAAACAAATTTTGCGCCTAAACTTTCCACTTGTTCTTTCGAAGCCGCCCTAACATCTGTTGCTGAAACAACTGCTCCTAATCTTTTAGCAGTTGCAATAGCCTGCAAACCTGCAACACCAGCTCCAACAATGAAATATTTAGCTGGCGTAATAGTTCCCGCAGCAGTCATCATCATGGGTAAAGCTTTACTGAATTCATAAGCAGTATCAATTACTGCTTTGTAACCGGCAAGGTTAGATTGGGATGACAACACATCCATAGCTTGGGCTCTCGTAATTCTTGGTAAATAATTTAATCCAAAAATCTCTAATTTTTTATTATTTTTAATTTTTAAATAATCTTCGTTATTTTTATCAAAAAATGCCGTAATAATAACTGAGCCTTCTTTGAAATCAAACTTTTCTAAATCTTTGCCAGAAATTTTAACCACTACATCAGAAGCTTTAATTACATCGTTTTTAGATTTTGCTTCAGCACCGCTATTAATGAAAAGATCATCTTTAAGACTTAGCGTTTTTGCATAGTCATTTGAAATTAAAACTTTAAAACCAAGTTTGTTAAGTGCACTTACATGCTCGGGTAAAAGCATTGATCGAGTTTCAAACTCATCATTTTCTGCAACAAAACCAATTATCATATAATTTAGTTAAATGATTTATTTTCTATTTCAAGTTAAAGATTAAAAAAATATTATTAACTAAAGTAAAAAAATTGCCATCAAAACTAGCACAAAAATGACTGCTGCTGAACCAATAGTTACTAACTTGGTAAAATTGTTCCAGGTTTCTTTTTGATGTTTAATATCCATCAACCTTGTCTTGCCTTCATTCTAGGATTTTTTTTATTGATGACGTAAAGTTTTCCTCTTCTTTTTACGAGTTTATTATTAAGATCTCTTTTTTTTAAAGACTTTAGTGAGCTGACAACTTTCATAATGACAGAGTAATTATATAAAATTAATCAACTTGTAAAGCTGTGTTTTTGTAGGAATTCTTTGATATAATTATTAAGTTGAATTTTGCCATATCTGCGAACAATTTTATTAGATAGATTCATCTTTGCAAGAGCTGAAGCATACCTTTCACCTGGTCTTTTTGGAAAATACTTAATTTTAGATTTAAATAATTTTGCAACTTCTAGGATTGAATAAGATTTTCTTGATAAGATGCTATAATGTAAATTTTTATTATTTTTCCAAGCCTCTAAACAAACTTTAACTGTATCATCAATATGAGTAAATCTTCGCGACTGTGTTCCGGGCTTAACTACGGTAAGAGGTTTTTTTTGTTTATATAGATTTTCAAAAATTCCAATAACAGTTGCCATGTCACCTGTCGAAATTTGTCCAGGTCCATAAACATTATAAAAGTAAATAATTTCATATTTAAAGTTAAACCATTTTTTAAAATTTTCTAACAATTCTAAATTTTTTGCCTTTGTATAAGCATATGGAGATAAGTTTTTATCTTTTCCTCTATTTCCCAAACTTGCAGAAGTTGCCGAATAAATAAGTTTAATATCGTTTTCTAAGCAAAACTTAAAAACTGCCATTGAGCCAATCGAGTTAGAGCTAAAGCATTGGTCAAATTTTTTAAAACTTTGATAAATTCTTGCAAATTCTCCAAAATGAAAAATGGCATTTATTTTATTTTTAATATTAAATAATTTTTTTTCTATTTCTGTTGTTTTGCATCTTAGATATTTTACATCATTGTGTTTGACATGATTGTTTGAACTTCCACTAGAATAATTATCAATACTTATGATTTTAAATTTCTCTAACTTTAAAAGGTGCTGAATTAAATTAGAACCGACAAAACCCGCTCCACCCGTAACAATGATATGATTTCTTTCCATTTAGATTTTAAGCCTGGCAACGACCTACTCTCCCATACCTTAAGGCAAAGTACCATCGGCGCTGAAGAGCTTGACTTCCGAGTTCGGAAAGGGATCGGGTATAACCTCTTCGCAATAATTACCAGGCAATGGTTTTATACATTTTTTTATAAATTAGTCAAATTAATGAAAAATACATTCATTAGTATTAAATTAAGATTTAATTTTAAAGAAATTAATTTTATAAGAAATTTTTAGATTTTGTTGATAGTTTTTCATACAGCTTTAAATAATTTTTACACATTGTGTTAGAGGTAAAATATTTTTTAAATCTATTGAAAGAGTTTACACTAAATATTTTTTTTATTTTTTTATTTTTGGGATCAAGCAAATAATTTATTTTATCTCTTAATTCATTGGGATTATTTGGCTTAACAACAAAACCTGTTTTATTATTAATATTTAAATAAGAAGTTGCGCTACCTACTTCGCAACTAATAATTGGTTTTGCAAAAGACATGGCCTCTAAAATAGCTATGCCAAAGGCTTCGGATCTAGAGTTGGAAGGGAAAACAAAAAAATCACAATTTTTAAGTAAACAATATTTTTTTTTATCACTGACGCGACCTAAAAAAAAAACATTTTTTAGTTGTAATTTTTTTTTTTTAATAAGTAATGCTTTATACTCATTACCAGACCCGCAAATATAAATTTTTGAATTAATTTTTTTTGCGGCTTCTAAAAGAACATCCAATCCTTTATAATATCTTAGAGATCCTATAAAAAGAATATACCCTTTTTTTTTAATTTTATTATTCTTTGGTGAAGATATTTTTTTAATACCGAAATTAATTACTTTAATTTTTTTTTTAAGTGTTTGAAGAGTTGAACTTGTATTTAAGTATTTTTTTGAGGAAACAACTATAAAATTTTGATTTTTTAAAAAAAAAAATTTAAGTGGATTATAAAAAAAATTAATAAATTTTTGTTTTATAATATCAGAATGATAGGTGGTTAGTTTAGTTTTGTTTAATGAAAAAAAATTTAAAAAATCCATAAATGGGTATGGATAGTGATAATGTAATATATCATACTGTGAAGAAATATTTCTAAATTTTAGAAAAGCACTTATCGAAAATGGGCAAGAAGAAATCTCAAAATTTTTTTTGAATTTGTAAACTTTCATTTTCTTATAAAAGTATGTTTCAGTTTTGTTGCCAATGCATACTAAACCAAAATCACAAGTATGACTCAACTCATTATTTAATGTATCAATAAATTTTTCTATACCTCCAATTGTTTCAGGATAAAAACTTTTGTAAATATGTAATATTTTAATTTTTTTCACTTTTAATAAAAATTAAATAAATTGTTATACTAATTGAAAAATAAGAAATTATTGACAACCAATTATTAAAAAAATTTCCATTAGGAATAAATGGCATTATAAAAGTTAATATTGGCAAATAAACAAACGAAGATTTTGTAAATCCTAAAGTTAAATTTTTAAAAAATAAGAACAAACTATATAAAAAAATTATTGTCATCATAATCCCAAAAATTCCAATCTCAGCTAGTAATTGCAATTGAAAATTGTGAGGGTGCGTTGTGCAAGAATACTTTGCAATATAATTTTCCTTGTTACAATTTAATCTGAATGTTTTTGGTCCATGACCTAATATTGGCTTATCTAAAAACATACTAAAAGCAGCTTTATAATGACCAGTGTGCTCTTCTGAAAAAAAATATATATTTTTATTACTAATTATTTGGTTATGAGTTTCTGTAATAAGTCTTGATTTTAAAATATCATTGTTGGCGATAAAAGAGATTGCCAAAAAAAATGTGACTAAAAGAAAAATTATTTTTTTATATAAGTTTATACTGCTAAAAAAAATATATGAAAAATAACTAATTGAAGCAAGTAATAAAGCAGATCTTTCTCCAGATAAAAAAACTATGAAGTAAATAAATATCAAAACACAGTTAAAAATTATATTTTTTTTAATCTTTAGTAAAATTTTTAATAAAATCATTAATGGAATCAAGCGTGCAACATAACTACCAATAATTAATTCATCTCCAAATAAACCTGAAATTCTATGTTGTGCAATTTTTTTAGCAAGGAATAAATTGTAATTGAAAAAATATTCTACATAGCCCGAAATTGCTACACAGATCAAAGTAAATGATAATGAATAAAATAAATTTTTTATAAACTTGTTATCATTACTTACACAATAGGAAACAGCAATTACAAAAAAATAATATCTAAGGTATGGTATAGAAGTTTTCAGTGAGTAAAATATATCTGAAGACAACAGGGCAGATATGTTAATAATAAAATAAAAAAATAAAAAAAATCTTGAAAAATTATTTTTGTAATAAAAATAAATTTTGTTTTTAATGCTAAAAAATAAAAAATTTAACGAGACAAAAATTATAATTATTTCAGATATCAAAGGACCGCTCACTAAGGCTAGCGGAAGAAAATATATTAAATATTTACTAATATTCATTTTTTTTTAAAAGATTTACCATCATAAAATATAGCAAAACAAAAATTATAAAAATCTGAACTTTGAAAACTACAAATAATTTATAAATTAAAAATGGAAAAAAACTAATAAATATTGTTATTAATATTGTTTTGCCAAAAAATTTTTTTTTAAGCAAATGATGAATATGATGATTGTCCCCCAAAAAGGGATTTTTTTTATTAATAATTCTCTCAAAAAATAGTCTAATCATATCTAACCCCGGTAAAAACATTAAGAAAATTACTTCATCTGCATAAAGTAAATTACTGTTATGAAGATTTATTGAAGTTAATGAAATAATAACTCCCAAAATGTAAACACCACTATCACCTAAAAAAGATTTATTTTTATAATTTAAAATTAAAAAAAATAATAATGATAAAATTATTATTAGTAAAAAAAAACTAAATTTAATAAAAGAAAAAAATGTTAGAACTAAAATTGAATAAATTGATACTTGCAAATTAATTCCATCAAAAAAATTCAAAGCGTTAATAAAAGCAACTATACAGAATGAGGTAAAAAAAATTTGAGCAATTTTATTTTCAATCAAAAAACTATTTTTAAATGTAAAATTTATATTTAAAATTAAAAATTCACTATTGATTAAAAATAAAATAATCAATAAAAATATTAACACAAACCTCATTAAAGGATTTAATTTTATTTTATCGTCACAAAATCCAACTATAAAGAAAGAAAAAATTAGAAAAATAAAATTTATTTTGTAATAAAATTCTTCTTCAATTAATTTAAGTTGACTCAATAAAAATAAAAAAAAAATATTTATTATTAAAAAAATTCCACCTAACAAAGATATTTTTGTAGAATTATTTAAATCATAAATTTTAAATTTATTTGCAAAAAAAAAATAATTTCTGACTAAAAAAAAATTTAAAATTATGAAAAAAAATAAACTATCCATTTAGTTTTTTTCTATATTCTTTTCTTGCGAAATCTAAAATATTTGATTTCAATTTCGATATTTGTAAGTCATATAAATTAATCCTAAGATGTGATCTTATTTTATTGGATTTAAAAATTCCTCTTTTATGAAAACCTTTGTTGTTAACAATTATCAAACTGTTTCTTGAAGCCTCGGCATGTACTACAGATTTTTTTTCATATAATTTGTCTAATTTTTTATCAGTAAAAGCAAATCTATTATTTTTATATTTATAACCAAATATATGACAAATTTTAGAAAACAACTTAGGAAAACAAATTAAAATACTATAAATATATTCATGTTTCATTCTTTTAATGGAAAATTTATGACTTTTGGCTAAATATTGAAATGCACCATTATCAATACTGTTGTCATTTAAATAATAAAACATTTTAATGCAAGGATAAAATCTGTCAGCATGCCACTCGGCATCGATATCCCCCGTGTCAATAAAATGATCTGGTGTGACTATTTTTTCAAATGAAATATTTTTAATTCTAGATTTATTATTAACTTTTATAATTCCTAAAATTTCATTAAAAAAGGATATGCCACTAAATAAATCTATAATTTTTGAATTTTTAAATTTATTATCTTTGTCTAAAAAAAAATCGTAACTAAATACTTTTTTATCTCCATATTTTTTTTCAGTATATAACTTATGCTCTTCTATTGAATTGCAAATATCAGTAATTTCTTGAAAATCTTTTTTTGAAAAAAAATTTTTTATAATTACATAGCCATTTTCATTTAAATCGTTAATAAAATTATTATGAAATTTTTTTGTCTTTGATAAAAAATTATATTTGACATAAGACAAGATATAACGAATTACCTGAAATCCTAATAAATTCAAAATTAATATTTTATAATTTTGTCTTGGTGGTCCTAGTATTGCCTTTATTTCATTTAAGATTTTTTTCTTTAGAAAATTCATTATTTTTTAGTATGCTAAATTTATATAAGTTAAATCCAATTAATATATAAAAAATATAATTAACAACACCTATTTCAATAATTTTTGAAAAAAAAGAAATAATAAAAAATAGCAAACTTATATTTATAGTTACTAATTTTATTTGATATATTTCATTAACGGGTAATATTTTAAATTTAAAATTTAAATTAATTATTTTTATTATAAAAAATAAGAACATCATCAGAGATATTAAGCCATAACTTAAAATAAAATTTATAATTCCTAAATTAGCACTATCATATCTGATTTTGCAACCTATGAAAAAAAAAGAAAATGTATTATTTGTTAAGCAATTTTTTAATAAAATTAAGTCATTAAATCTCTCTGAGTAAGTACCGAAACCATTATTAAAAGACTGTGCCTGTGTAACATCAAAATTTTTAAAAAGATTGTTTAAGGATGGTAAGTAATCAAATAAAAATCTAATTAATAAATCAATTCTCTTAAAATAAAAAATTATATACTCTGGAAAAAAAAATGAGGTAAGTATTATTGCCGTTAAAAGTGATAAAAATATTAACAAAATTTTGTTAAAATTTTCAATAATTTTTTTATTAATTAATAAAAAAGTTAAAATAAAAAATGCAAGGATTGATAATCCAAATATTACAGCAATTGTTTGTGATAATATTATTAATATAAATAACATTGATAAATACATAAAATAAAATTTGTATGAATAAATGTTTTGTTTTTTTGTTAAAATCAAAAGTGTTATAAAAATTACCAAAACGGATGCTGAAAATTTTCCTAAAGTATTTGGACTATCAAAAAAACCTATAGGTCTTCCACTAATAAAGCCCGTAATCCAATTATTTGTAAAAAATTCAATTTTTTCATCACTACTTAATGTCTGATCAAAATCTGGATAAAAAAATAAATATTGAAAGATAACAAATAAAAATAATAAGCAGCTCAAAATTTTTATCAAACTTATAAATTCTTTAAAATTTATATAAAATGAAACATATATTAAAGATATTGGCAAAAAAATATTCTTGAATGATATTAATGAATAAATATCTAAATTATCAAATAACAAAAACTTCAATAGATGTATTAAAAAGAAATAAGAAAAAAAAAATAATAATAATATATGAAAAAATTTTATTTTTAATTACAAAAAAACTATATATTAAAAAAAAAAACAATAAAAAATCTTTTATTATTAATAAAATAAATTTTATTAAAGAAAAATTTAAACTCAAATCCTTATAATAATCTGTGTCTAAAAAATGAGTGTAATAATTTGGATTTAAAAAGTTAATTGAATAAAAAGATTTCCCTAAAAAAATTGTTATAACAAATAAATAAATAAAAATTTTTTTTAAAGAGCAGTTTATGAACATAAAAATTGATAAATTGTAAAACAAATTTAACTATTAGATTAAAAATAATCGGATAATTAAGTTTTAATGTTAAAAGTTAATATTAAATAATTATATTAAAAGTTAATATTTGATATTAACATTTATTCAATACATAATTTATTGTTTTTGCGCATTTAACAATTGATTTTGCATCATTATTGTACAAATCAAAAAAACCAGCTTGTCTTGAAAGCTTAAATAACAACATATTTACATATTTTTTTTGAGGAATATTTTTTTTAATATTTTTACAAAATTTTAAGAATTCCTGATTATTTTTACAATATTTTGCTAATCCTTTACCGCAATAATAATTACTAGATAAACACATCACAGGATAATTAAGAGCGAGAGCTTCCAACCCCGCTTTTGAATTAATAGTAATTATAAATTTGCAATTTTTTAAAATTTGATTCGTTGAGAAATGATTTTCAAAAAAATTTGAATTATAAAAAAAATTTTTTATAAGAAAATAATTATATTTTGCAAATATTAATGGATGTTCTTTAAATATTATTTTTTCTTTACTATTTTTTAAAATTTTTCTAAGCAAAGATATTTGATTTAAGCATTTGGGCGCACGTAAGGTTAATGCTAAATCTTTTGGCACATGTAGTGGAAAATAAATAAATTTTTTTGCAGTACTATAGTTCTCAAATTTATAGAAAAAATTAATAAATTGATTTTTAATTCTAATACAAAAATCTAACAAGTGTATAGTCAAGTTGTTAAATTCAGTTTTTTCTTGCAAAATTAATTGTTTAATTTTTTTAAAAAAAACTTTTATTGTGTAATATGAAAAAATTAAATTTATCATATTTTTTTTTTTTAAATGCATATCTTTATTATTAATTGCAATATATTGATCTTTTATTAATTTTTTTAAATAATTTTTTTTTAATTTATTACTTTTTTTCTTTGTATTAACAAACAACCCTTCATTTATTTTGATACTATTGATTAAAAAATAACAATGCTTAGTTATAAAGCTAGGCTCTATAAATATATGTTTTATTTTATTTTTTTTTGATGCCTCAAAAATTGATAAATGACAAATAAAACCTCCCAGTTCTTGAATAACTATATTTATATTAAATTTTGTTATTATTTTTGTAATTGCCTGATAATAAAAAATAAATTTTTTTTTTAATTTAATTTCATCTTTAGAATTAGTGGATATTTTTTCATGGAAAATTAAATTGTTTTTAATTTTTAAATTATTAATTATTTTTGGCTCCAGGTATTCGTAAAAATTTATTTGATCACAAAATGCAATATATTTAGGAATTTTAATAAAATATAAAAGACATATATTGTATTTATTTTGATTAATTTTTTTTACAAGTTTTAAAAAAAAATCATGATCTCTTAAATGATAAATACAAAATAATATTTTTTTTTTCATTTTTAAAAATTTATTACATTTTCAAATTTTGAAAAAATATTTTGGTCATGCGACACAACGATAACTGTTTTTTTTAGTTTCAGAATATCATCCATAATTTTTTGAGAGTCTTCAATGCTCAATTGTGATGTGGGCTCATCAAGAATTAAAATTTGTGGATCAAAGTATAAAGCTCGGCAGATTCCTATTCTTTGCTTTTGACCACCCGATATATTAGATCCGAAATTTTTAATTTCATGATTTAAGGAAATTGTATTTTTTAGATTCATGATCTCTAATATTTTATTTATTTTTTTATCATCTATGGATTCATCAATTTCTCCAAATGCAATATTATTTTTAATATTTTCATTTAGTAAAAAAATTTCCTGTGGGACATATCCAAATAATTTTATCCATGATCCACTTAATTTAGGCTCATAATTAATACTATCTATTTTAAATGATCCTTTGTTTGGTTTTTTAAAACCTAGCAATAGCTCTATAAACGTTGTTTTTCCAGACCCTGACCTTCCTCTGATCAAATACTTTAAATTTTTTTTAAATTTAAAGTTTTTATTTTCAAAAATGTTTTGATTTTTGTTATAAAAAAATGACAAATTATTTATTTCAATTTCCTTTTCAAAATTTATAATTTTTTGATCATGATCTAAAGATAGTTGGTTAGCAAGTAGCTCTTTTTTTGTTTTTTGTAAATTTAGAATGGCAGGAAAAGAGTATAGCATTTTATTTAGACAAGTATTTATTTTTGATAATGAAGGCAACATTCTCATCGCTGGTATGAAGAGTGTAATCATTTGCGATAAAATCATCTCGGAATTTTTAAAACTTAATATTATTAAAGAAATTAATAGAAATAAAAAAATAAATATTTCTAAAAAAACTCTAAATATCTTCTGCCCAAGATCCTCTATGAACTCAGCGTGAGTAACGATGTTATAATTTGGTAATATTTTTTTTAAAAAAAAATTTTCTTTATTTAATAATTTTATTAAAAAATAATTACTGAAGATTCCCCTTAAAGAAGAGTTTAGTTCAATTCCAGCTAAAATTCTACGCCCACCCCATTTGTTTGCAATTTTTGATATAATTTTTACAAAAATAATTAATAAAAACATAGCTAATGTTAAAATAAATAAAAATTGAAAACCTGCTAAATAAACTAAAAGAATTAAGATTAAACAAGTAATGAGGCACTCTGAAAACAATTCATTTGCTGGTCTAAAAAAACCCATGAAAACATTTTTTACCTCTGAAATTAAATTATTGATAATAATAGAATGATTCAACTCTAAAGTTTTATTATTTGATGTGAACAAATAACATTTTAATAAATCTATTGAGTAGTTAATTTGCAAATTTTTTAAAATTTTTTTTTCATAATATTGCAAAAATAATTGCAGCGTGTATTTTGCAAATATAAAAAAAATAAACATAATTAAAATATTTTTTTTTTCATATGTTTTCAAAAAAGAAAAATATTTATTTATTAATTGGTTATCTTCCCCGATAGTATTTAACACAACAACAATAAGCGTCGAAATACTTAATAATTCTAAAATAGACAGGATAAGAAATAAAAAAAAAGATAACTTAATTTTGCTTAATTCTTGATTTGTAAAAAAAAAATTTTTTACAAAGAATATTTTAAAAATTGATAAAAAAGTTTTCATTTTTTTTCTAATATTAAATCTTCAATTTTTTCAAATAAAGAATGTCCTATTAGAATATGAGCCTCCTGAATTCGTGCAACATTATTTGATGGAACTATTATTGCGTCATCACAATATAACTTAGCTAAACCACCTTTATTGCCTAATAAGCAAAACGAATATATGTTTTTTTTTTTGGCAAATTGTAAAGCTTTTAAAATGTTTTTAGATTTACCTGATGTTGAAATTGCAATCAAAATATCTTTTTTATTGGCTAAAGCTTTTAAATTTCTTGAAAATAAATCATTAAAATTATAATCATTTCCACAGGCAGTTATTGTCGACGTATCCATTGCTAAACTTACTGCTGCAATTGGATCTCTATTTATATTGGGTCTTAATCTTACAAGAAATTCTGCAGCTAAGTGTTGAGCATCTGCTGCTGATCCTCCATTTCCACAAAGGTAAATTTTTCCACCCTTTTTAATTTTTTTATGAATTTTTTTTGAAATACTTTCTAAATTTGCTTCAAAATTTTTAACAATATTTAATATATTTATTAGTTCATCTATATTTTTTTCTAAATAATTAATTTTATCTTTCATTATTTGAGCGGTTACAATTTGATGTGCTCTCTTAGTTTTTTTGCAACCTTTTTTTCTTCATCTGTTAAGTAACCAATTTTTGGCTCTCCATAAGCAACGTTCATTTTTTTTATACTATCAACTAGGTTTTTCATTCCAGTAAACTCTAATGATGCTGCCTGATCACTTCCATACATAGTTCTATCTAAGGTCACGTGCCTTTCCAAAGATGTTATACCTAATGAATAAGCTGCTAAAGAAATTGCTACTCCATTTTCATGGCCACTATATCCAACATCACAATTATATTTTTTTTTTAATTCATTTATAGTAAGCAAATTAGCATCTTCAGGTTTCATTGGATAAGTTGACACACAATGCATCAATTCAAAAGGACAAGAATATTTTCTAAAAATACTTACTGCCAAATCTATATCTTGTGTTGTTGACATGCCCGTTGAAATAAAAGTATGTTTTTTTTGTTCAGCTACTTTTTCTAAAAAAACTTTATCTACTATCATTGCGGAAGCAACTTTATTAAATTTTAAGTTATAATTTTCTAAAAAAAATAAACTATCTATATCCCACGCAGAAGCAAACCAATCTATAGATATTTTTTTACAATATTTATCAATCTCATCGTACTCTTCTTTTCCAAATTCTAAGCCTTCTTTTTGATTTCTCTGAGTATTTCCCCATGGACTTTCTCTAGGTGAGTCTAAAAAATCTGATTTATAAACTAAATTAATTGTTCTTTTTTGAAATTTAACACTATCAAAACCAGCATTTTTGCAATTATCGATGAGTTTTTTTGCTAAATCTAAATCACCGTTATGGTTTATTCCAATTTCTCCAATTATAAAGGGTATTTTCATATTTTTTTATTTTTAATTAATAACTTGGCTCTGTTTAAATCATCTTTGGTATCTATATCAATATAATTTTTAAGGTCTTTTTTATTAAAAATTAACGGCACAACTTCATTGCCACACATTGAATTTTTTAAAATTGTTTTTTTAGGCCTTAGAATATCAACTACACCAATATGATTAAAAGTTTGAGGTAAATTTTGCCTAGCAATTGAGTGGGCTTCTAGTTTATTATTTAATAGTATCACAGGTCTTACTCGAAATTTATTTCTATATTCCCACATTTTATATGGACTAAAATTAGATTTTTGAAATGATCTTAGACAAGAAGCATTTTTGTGATTTAGCATTATTTTAATAGCTTCGATTATTTTTTTTTTATTTCTAAATGGAGTGGTTACCCTTAAATGAACTATAAGAGTGGGGTTTTGTTGTTTTTTTTTATTTAACCAAAATAAATAATGTTTAAAAACATCTAAATCTGTTGAATTGTCTTTTGAAAATTTTTTAGGTCTTAAGAATGGTACAATTGCACCAAATTTTTCTGCTATTTTTTTTATTTTTTTAGAATCTGTTGAAACAATAATTTTATTTATTAATTTAATTTTTTTTGCTAAGTCAATTGTATATCCTAACAACTCTTTGTTATTAATTTTAACAATATTTTTATTTTTAATTCCTTTTGAACCAGAACGAGCAGGTATTAAAGCATGAATTTCAATATTATTTTTCATTTCTAACTAATGTGACAAAGTTTTTTTTATAATAATTTAATTTTTCAACACTTAGTAAATTACTTTTTGAAAGAGATCTTAATTGGGCATCTAAATTTTTTTCATTATCTGAAAAATATCTTTTATTAAAAGATTTTTCTTGTTCAAGAGTTCCATGATAAGGGGTGTAAAATGCAACTGTAATATTATCAGGATTTAAATGTCTATTGAAATTAATTGTTTCAATTATGGATTTTTCATCTTGGTCTGGCAATCCAATAATATTGTAACTAGTTCTTTTAATATTATAATCTTTAAGTAATTTAAAAGCCTTAATAATTTTATCCTCCTCAACAAAACGATTTAAACTATTTTTTCTAAATTGGGCACCAGCTAGCTCCAGACCCATTCCAACTCCATCTACTTTTAAATTTTTTAATAATTTTATAGTTTTTTCGTTTATTCCTTCTGGTCTTGTTTCAATGTACATAATAATATCAAGAGGTTCTTCTTTCATGTATTTTTCTAGCTCATACAAAATTTTATGATCTATAGTTAAAAAATTAGTATCTTGAGATCTTATTAACTTTATACCAAGCTCATTAGAGACAAACTTGAGCTCATCATATATTCTTTTTGCAGATTTAGTTCTTAAGTAATTTTTGGCTTTTATCAATGCTCCTTTTGGAGTTGATTTAGTAAAATCATAATATTTTTGAATAACCGTTTCTACACAATAAGAACAAGTATAAATACAACCTCTTGATAATTCGTAATCAATAGCTTTCAAAACTTTACCGTTATATGGTCTATAAAAAATTTTTTTATCAAAAATTGAATAATCATAAGCTGGGATTAAATCTAAATTATTAATTAAATTTTGCTTTTTGTTTGTTAATAGTTCCTTTGTTTTGAAATCAAAATATGAAATTCCATTAATTTTATTTAATAAAATTTTTTCTTTATGTTTCTCTGCAATTTCATTTAAAATAAATTCTGACTCTCCTGAAACAAAATAATCAATTTTTGGATAATTTAAACTTGCAAGTTTAGGAGAGGATGTGATTTGCAATCCACCAGCAACAATTATAAAATTTTTTTTTTTTACTTTTGATACTAAATCATACCCATATTGCAGATTAACATACTCCCCTTCGCCATGAATATGCGAACTTATTGCAGACCAGAAAATAATATTAGGCTTAAAAGCTTGAATTTTTTTCTCAAACTCTTGGTGTATGTCTTTTTTATGGAACTTAACTAAATTAAAATAGTCACTATCTTGATATTGTTTATTTTTAGTATTGAATTTTAGTTCATGATTTGTCCAATTTTCAAAAAAAGTACAATCAAATAAATCAACATCATGATTATTTTTTTTTAACAATGCAGAATGGGAAGCAATCCAAATTGGAGTAATGCCCCTGCCCCATTTGTTAGGGTTTACAAATAATATTCTTGCCATAATAGTATCAATATCTAAATTTATGAATTACGCAATAATTGATCTGGAATTTACTGCATGGAAAGGTTCGCTAGAAAGAAATTGGGGTCTGCCATGGGAAAAAAGAGAAATTATTCAAATCGGTGCTATTAAATTTAATAATTTTAATAATTCTTCTAGTAAGCACTTGGATCTTTATATAAAGCCAAATTTTAATAAACAGTTATCTTTTTATATTCAAAGATTAACTAATGTTAATCAAAACAAAATAAATCAATTAGGAATACCCATTACAAAAGCAAATATTATTTTAAACAATTTTTTTAAAGATGTAAAAAATATTTTTTGCAATGGTTTTGATAAAGAAATTTTAATTGATAATTACAAAATGTTAAAAATACGTCCCCCCAAATACATAAGAAACATTTATAATATTAAACCCTTCCTAGCCTCTTATTTAAAAACAGAAACGGACCAATTAGTAAGTAGCCAATTACATAATTTTTTTAAAATTGAAAATAATAATCAGGGACATAATGCATTAAATGACTGTACAAATATATTTAATTGTTTAAAAAAAATTAATAATATCGAGGAAGAGCTAAAAAAAATTACTGAATGAAAAAAGTTATATTAATTACTGGTATAAATTCTGGAATTGGTCACGTCATAACAAAAAAATTATTAGAGAATAAAAATAATTTAGTTATCGGCATTAGTAAGTCAAAAAACAGAATTAAAAAAAAAAATAATTTTAAATTTATTCAATACAATTTAGAAACGATTAATTTCAGTCAGCTTTTTAAGAAAATTCAAAAATTTTCAAGCTTAATTGATGTATTTATAAACAATGCAGGTGTAAGTTTTCCCGGCAATAAACTTGGAGATCTCGAAAAAACTTTTAATATAAATGTTTATGCTGGCTACAAAATTTCAAAATTTTTTTGTGATAAAAATAAAAAAAATAAAAAAAAATTAAATTTAATACACGTCGGAAGTATTTCGGGAAAAGTTGCCTTACCAAATAATATTTCGTACAACTCTTCTAAAGCAGCGTTACTTATGATGTCGAAATCATTTGCACTAGATTATGCTAAGTACAATGTAAGATCCAATTCAGTTGTGCTAGGTTATTTTCCAACAAGTATGACAAAGGCTACTTTTAAAAATAAAAAATCTCAAAAACAAAAAAGCAATCAAACTATGCTAGGAAGATTGGGCAATTTAAACGAAATTTATGAAACTATACAGTTTTTAAGTTCAGACAAATCTTCTTATATTACTGGCCAAGAAATTATAATTGATGGTGGATGGACTAGCAAAGGTCTTTAAAAAATGATTGGTATAGTAGTAGATCACCCATCTAGAGATTTGCCCAATTTATGTATTCTTTCCTCAGAATTGATAAAAAAAAATACAAATGTTGCTTTAATTCCATCATACAAAATAGATCATGTATTACTTGATAATCCAGATATTTTTAAAGTAATTATTTTTAATTTTTTTCGCTTAGAAAATTTAAAAACAATTTTATACGCAAAAACTAAAAATATAAAAGTTGCGATACTAGACCAGGAAAGCATTGCTGGCATTGATGGACTGGGGATGACAAATGTTTTTAAAAACAAAATATTAAGAAAATACCTCAAATATATAGATTATTACTTTTTTCCGAGTAAATTAATTATGAAAGAATGTTTAAAATACAATATAGAAAATCCCTTAAATTGTATTATTACTGGATATCAAAGATTAGATTTAATTAAAAAAAAAATTCAGAACATTAAAGACAAAAATTTTGTAATAATTTGTACAAATTTTCCTGCTGTAAATCCACTATTTACAACTAAAAAAAAAATTATTAATGATGAAATAAAGTACCGTAGTAATTATGTTCTACCAAAAGCTTTAAAAAAAAATATTAGTGAAGTCGAGCTTACTTTTAAAAGTTTTACGAATGAAATAACTAAAGTGATAAGTCAATTTAATAATATAAATTTTATCATAAGGCCTCATCCTTTTGAAAATCAAAAACACTGGAAAGTTTTAGAAAAATATAAAAATTGCAAGGTAACAAATGAATTTAATTCTTTAGAGTGGATATCTAAATGCATTGCATTAATACATATTGATTGCACAACCAGTATTGAAGCTTCTATATTAAATAAACCATCGCTAAGTTTATTATATGCTAACAAAAAAAATCAAACTAAAGGTGTTTTTAAATTGGCTCATGATTGCTCTTACTTATGTAGCAGTCCGAAGCAAGTTGAAAAAAAACTAAAACTTGCAATAAAAAAAAAGCTAAAAACAAAAAAACCAAAAATAATTGATAATTTTTTTTATTCCCCAAATGAACTTGCCTCATCAATAATCATTAAAAATATTTTAAATAAATCAAATCAATCAAAAAATTTGAAAATAAATATAAATCTAAATTTTATTTCTTATATAAAATATTTTATTGAAAAATATCTAGGTAAGAAAGTACATAATATATTTTTATCATTATACAGAGGGAAAAAAATCGAAATTGCTAGAAAACAAAAGGAAATTTCAAGAAGTCTTATTAAGAATTATATAAATTCTAAAGTTTCAATTTTAGAAGAAAGGTTTTTTTTTATTTTAAAAAAAACTAAATAACATTTAATTTTTTTAAAATAATTTTTAATTCACTTTTGGATAAAAAATTCTTATTAGTTTGAGAATTGTAGCTAAAGCCACTAGTTACTGGCTTAGCTTTTTTGTATTTATAAAATGCTCTTAAATTTTTTGGAATAATTATATATTTATTTTTTAATTCAAAAGTATTGGCCGATTCGTGTTCTGATATCATTTCTTCATGAAGTTTCTCTCCAGCCCTTATACCTGTTATGTCATATTTTCCATTACCCATTATTTCAGCAAGATCCTTAATATAAAATGATGGTAGCTTTGGAACAATTAATTCACCACCTTTAGTATTTACAATACTCCATAAAACGAGCTTTATCGCATCTTCTAGTAAAATATTAAATCTTGTCATTTTACTATCTGTTAAAAAAACCTTATTAAATTTTTCCCTTTGTTTTTTAAATACTTCTATAACCGAACCTCTACTATTCATTACATTTCCATATCTTAAAACTGCAAAAGAAATATCTTTGGCACCCTTAATATTATTTGCACTTAAAAATAATTTATCAGCGCATAATTTTGTTGCACCATAAAGATTTAGTGGAGATGATGCTTTATCAGTAGATAGCAACAAAGCTTTTTTAATATTAGTATCCAGTGCAGCTTCAATTACATTTTGCGTACCTAATATATTAGTTTTTATAAACTCTGTAGGATTATACTCTGCTGCAGGAACTTGCTTCAAAGCTGCTGCATGTATAACAACATCCACGCCTGAAAACGCGGTTTTTAATCTTTGCAAATCTCTTATATCGCCAAGAAAAAATCTTATAAACTTTTTATAATTTTCTTCAATTGTATTGGATAAATCATGTTGCTTTAACTCATCACGGCTAAAAATTATAATTTTTTTTATTTTAATTTTTTTTTTAATGAAAAAATTGAGAAGAGATTTGCCTAAAGACCCTGTTCCACCAGTAATTAATATTGTTTTATTAGTAAAATAATTGAGCATTAAATTAAATTTTTCTTAAGAAATAAGCTCATACAATTTAATATATAATTTAATTTTTTTTTAGTCAAATTATAATAGATTGGTAAGCTAATTGTGTTTGTAAAATATTTTTCAGATCCTGTCATTTTTAATTTTTTAAAATTTTTCTTAAAAATACTGAATTTATAAATAGGAATATAGTGAAACTGAAGCATAATTTTTTTTTTTAAAAAAAATTTAATTAAATCAGATTTATTACATTTTAATTTTTTAAAATTAAGAGATATTAAAAATAAATGCCAAGATGAAGAATTTTTTTTATTATAACTTGGTAGCTTGACAATATTAGGAATTTTTTTAAAGAATTTTATATATTCTTTAGCTATATTTTTTCTAAAATTAACAAACTTTTTTAATTGGTTTAGCTGCGAAATACCTAGGGCACAATTAATATCGCTTATTCTATAATTCAGTCCAGAAAACATTACATCATACTCCCAATGATTTTTTGTTCTTAAAATTCCATGAGATCTAAACATTCTACATTTTTTAGCAAAAATTTTATTATTAGTAGTAACAGCTCCTCCTTCACCTGTGGTAATAGATTTTAAAGGATGAAAAGAAAAAGTTGATATATCTGCATGCTTACAAGATCCTACTTTTAATAATTTTTCTTTATGAAAATATTCTGAACCAAATGAATGACATGCATCTTCTATTAATAAAAATTTATATTTTTTTTTTAAAAAATAAAATTCTTTAATATTTTCAGGATGTCCTCCAATTTGGGAAATAATTACGGTTTTTATACTTTTTAAATTATTTTTAATTATGCAATCTATTAAATTTTGTGGTGTCATTTGACCGGTAAAAGGATCAATATCTGCCAAATAAATTTTTGCACCCATTAAATTACATATATTGAACGAAGATACAAAATTCACAGAAGGCATAATAACGATATCATTTTTTTTTAAATCAATTGCTGCTATCGCCAAATGTAGAGCACTTGTTCCAGAATTGCAGACAACAGTATACTTACAAGATAACAATTTTCTTATTTTATTTTCAAATATAATGACATTTCTTCCAGAGCTTATCAAATTCTGGTCTAGCGACTTGCTTACAGCTAGCTTATCTTGTTTGCTAATTACTTGTTTACCATAAGGTATAATTTTCAATTTTTACTCCTTAAACCAGCAATACACACAGGACCATCAAGTAAATTTTTTTTATCATCAAAATATCTTGTATTATTGATTTTAAAAAAAATATTATTTAAATTATCAAAATATCTATTTAATAATTTTTCTTTATGTTCTGTGCTTACGTAAAATGAATTACCTGCTAACATTTTTTTTTTTAAAAATTCCTGAGAAATAAAAGTTTTATATATAAGATTATTTTTTTCAAAATTAAAATTTGGTATAGAATTTAATCCCTGAATATTAATTTTAATTTTATTTTTTTTTGACAAATATTCCCACTTTTTTTTAATTTTTAATCCTATTTTTGTAACAATTTCCCATGATTTAATTTTTTCCATAACTTCAATTGTTTTTAAAGCAGCCACCGATCCTATTCTCTCAGTCCAAAAAGTGCTACTAATGAAAGTTGAATTAACGTAGCTCATAACAGCTTCTGTTCCAACAATTGCATTTATCGCATATCCATTCCCTAGAGCCTTGCCAAAAGTTACCAAATCTGGATTTACTTTATATTTTAAATGCAATCCTCCAAAAGTTTCTCTAAATCCAGTAGTACATTCATCAAAAATTAAAACAATATTTTTTTTCTTCGTTAGTTTTCTTACATTTTCTAAAAATTGATTTTTAGGTATTTCATTTCTTGCCACTTCCATTACAACTGCACCAATATCATTTTCATTTGCAATTTTATTAAGTTGATCGAAATTATTATAATCAAAAGTATAGACTGAATTTTTTAGATTTTTTTGTACACCACCAATTGGTAAATTAGACATTAAATGTGAATTTAAATTTTGTGAATTAGATAAATTTGCTGCCAAATACCAATCATGCCAACCATGATATCCGCATACAGCAATTTTATCTTTTCCAGAAGCAGCTCTGGCAATTCTAGTCGCTATAGCTGCTGCATCTCCTCCTGTTCTTGCAAAACGAACTTTTGATGACCACGGATGTATTTGGACTAATTTTTCCGCTAACAATATTTCTTCTTTAGAATTTAGAGTTGACATATTTCCTTTACCAATAGTTTTTCTAACTTCATCATCAACTTCTTTTCTAGAGTAGCCCAACACGTTAGTTCCAACTCCCATCATTGCAAAATCGATATATTTTTTTCCTTCTAAGTCCCAAACATTACATCCTTTAGTTTTTTCAAAATAGGCTGGCCAATAATTTGGTAGAAATAAATCAGGATTCTTAGAAAAAAGCATAGTTCCACCTGGAATAATTTTTTTTGCCCGCTTCCACATTTTTTGCCCAACTGAAAGACTTGATCCTTCATTTCTTTGTATTTTTGAGTTTATCAAAAATAATTTTCTATTTTTTTTATAAAAATTTAAAATGTCCTCATAATTAAAATGTATATTTTTTTTAAAATTTTTAATTATCTTTTCAATTAAAATAAAGTCTTCATATTCATCTAATGTTATTCTTAAAGATGAGTAGTCTTGATTACTTTTTAAGTTAAATTTTTTAAATTTTTTTTTATTAAGAATGTAAGGTGTTACATGCTCTTGTTCGTGTTGACTTTTAGCTTTAAAATAACTTTCTTTTAAAATTCTAAATTTAAAGATTTCAAAATCTAAACCATCTGGAAAAGTTGGCGGATTGGCATTTGTTGCATAATCAACCTCTTTATCAAAAAACTTCTCTATTACTTCATCAGCTATTTTTGGATCTATCAGCGGACAGTCTGCAGTTACTCTAGCAATATTATTAAATTTAAATTTTTTTGCTGCATTATAAAATCTATCTAAAACATTTTTTTCAGATCCAATAAAATATTCCACACCCAAATGCTTACATAGTTTTATTATTTTTTTATCATTTTTGTTATTAGAGCATGCTACAATTATTTTGGAAATTTTTTTTGATTTTGACAATCTTTTAATTAATATTTCTAAAACAGTTTTGTGATTAATTTTTTTCAAAACTTTTCCAGGTAACCTTTTAGAATCATATCTTGCCTGGATAATTGCTAAAACATCCTTTTTTAAATTTGATTTCATTAATATAATTTATTTTTTCTTAAATATTTTATTATTTGGTCAAAACTTGTAAAATTGATACTCTGATCAGGATCAATTGATAATTTGAATTTGCTTTCAATTGCCATAATAAGCTTAACATGGTTTAACGAATCCCAATTTTTGGTATTTTTATAATTTGTTTTTTTTGAAATTTTATTTAAATTAATTTTAAATATGTTTTTAAATATATTTTTAAGTTCTGTTTCTAAATTATTCATGCACTACTTTCATTAGGCTGTTTTTTACAACTGGTATTTTTTCTATATTAAGTTGATATTTTCCATTATTAATAATTTTAAAATGATATTTTTCGTAAAAACTTTGACATTGAATATTTTTTTGAGTTTTTTTGTAAATGCCTATTAATTTCTTAATGTTGATTAATTTTAATTTATAAATCAATTCTTGGAGCAAAACTTCTTCTATTTTTCTTCCTAAAATTCTGCAAGATAATAGAAAATTATCTATAATACATTTTTGATTTACGATTTTAGCCGTTATCAACCCAGTAATACCATGATCGCCAAATTTATCTTCTAACCGCAAAACAAAGGAAATAATTTTGTTTTGATTTAAATAATTTTTGAAAGTTGATTCTGTATATCTATTTGTTGTAAAGTTAAATTGGTTAGTTTTATTTAACATTTGCACACATCTAGAAAAGTTTTTATCATTAACTTTATCAATATAAATTTTCATTTTTAAACTTTTGAGATAATTATCTGTATCTTGTGATTTAAATTTTAGCTTAAATTTTTTTGCTTTGTTAATTAAGTCATATTGTTGTTTTTTCTTCAAATCTTCATTTGTAAACTCCTTACTAGAATAAAAAAAAGCAGTTTCATCTATTGCACTGATATAGCTATCTACATCTTCAGGAACAGATATAACATTTATTTCCGGGTTAAATTTTCTCATCTGGTCTCTTTCAAATTTGGAGTCATCAAAAAAAACTATTGAATCTTTGCCAATATTTAACTCTGAGGCAATTTCGTTAATATTTTTAAACTTTGGATCCCAGTTAGCTTTTATAACTGAAAAATCAGAAAGTTTTAAAAATAAATTTGTATTTTCCTGAAAACATTTTTTTACATCCCCAAAATTATTTTTTGAACATATTGCTAAAATAATTCCAGTTTCAGATAAATTTTTAATATATTTTTGAAAATTTAAATACTTATTGCCAATATACGAGTTTCCAATTTTCAGTCCTTTTATTCCATCTTCACCCAGGACACCTCCCCATAATGTATTATCCAAATCAAGGACAAGACATTTTTTTCTTGTAAAAAAAATTGATCTTGCAATTTTTGCTATAGACCTAGCAAGAATATCAGAACCTTCATCACTCAATAAACTTTTTGATGAATAAAAATTCTTTGCACTATAAAAATTTTTTTGTCCAATTTCTGTAATTAATGAATTATATTCCAATAAATGAATATTGTTTTTATCGCAAATAATTTTTAAATTATAATTTAATTGATTTATATAATTTTTATAAAAACTATTGTAAAAAAAATAATTTTTTAATATTTCCGGTACATTAAAAAAAATAATTTCTGTTTTAACAAATTTTTTTTTGATTTTTTTTAATAATTCTAATTGAGATAAAACTTTTTCACCGAAGTCTTTAATATTTAATTTATTTAAATCATAAACAAAATTAAAGTCATTACCTACAATTAACAAATCAACGTTATCTTTTTTTTTAATAGAATTTAGTTGCTGAAAAACTTGATCAAAATCAGAACTTAAAATATCACTCTGAATAAATTTTTTTTTAAGATAATAGCTTGTGTAAGCCTCTAATTGAAAAAAGTTAAAATTTAAAAGAAATTTAATTCTTTTTTTTTTAAAAAAAAGTAATTCTTTTTTTTGAATTTTTTTACTATTTAATTTTAATACTTGATCATAGCTAATCATTTTTATTTTTTTTTATATTTGACAAAATCAAAAGAATAATGGGACTTTCCAATTAATTTAAACCCTAATTTTATTAAAAAAAAGGTACTTTGAATATTTGTTTTATTAGTTGCGGCTTGAATAATATTTATATTATATTTTTGAAGAAAATAATTCATGCTAGATTTTACAGCATAAAAAAAATTTTGATTTCCTAAAAATTTTATATTTGCAATCATAAAACCTAATGCATAACTTTCTTTGCTGATTTGTCTATACGTTATTGTTCCAATTAATTCATTATTAAATTTATCAAAAACACCTAAATAAAAATATTTTTGTTGTCTCATATACTTCAAATACTTTATTGCTTGTCTAAGTGTTTGTTTTTTTTTTCTAGTAGACAAAAACTTATTTAAATTTTGATTATTTAGAGATTCTAAAAATTTTTTATTTATATCCTTTTTTTTAAAATCTCTAATATAATTTTTTTTTAAAATTATATTAATCATGTTCAGACCGTAAAAAAAAATCTTTTTGAAATTTTAAATTTGATTCGAGAAGATTTAGTAATTTTGGATATTGTATATTTAAAATATTTAAATTTTGACGACTACTTATTTGCGGAAGCCTTGATATTTTTAAATTAATATTTTTTCTTTTCGATAATTTAATTAGTTGCCTTTCTGCTTTTAATTTAATCTGAGAATATTTAAAATCGTTTTTTTTCATATCAATAAAAACCGTTGAGGGATAAAAAAAATTTATTTTTTGCTTATTACACATATTTAACAATAAATTTTTAGGAATTTTTAAATATATTAAATTATATAACTTTATTTGAACTGAACTAGCCTGCAATGAAATTTTTGGTGTTGGAAAATAATAAATTGTATTAACATTTTTTCTTTTAATAATTTTTAATATTTTATTCATATTTTTTAAAACATCGATTTTATATATTTCTATATTAGAACTAGTAGTTGTTAATTTATTTTTATAATAAGTTGCAATTATTTTTATTTTTTTATTAACTTTAATTAAATTTAATAAATCATTGCCAATACCGCTACTTGCTCCTAAAATTAAAATATTTGATTTTAATTTTTTAACCAGGTTTATTAAAAATTTACTAGGTACAATTTTTTCTTGTAACAAAAATGGTCTTATAATTGATTTAAATATGAAGAAAAAATTTTCATAAATTAAAAAATTATCAATAAAAGGATAGCCCTTTTTAACTAACCGTGAGTATATACCATTTTTAATTTTAATTTTTTTTGAAAAATTAAAAATTTCTATCTTTTCTAAGATAGAGTTGTGACCTGGGTAAACCATTCCAACATGATAAGAAATAATTCCTAATAATGAATATAAATTATAATCTTCGCCTGTAATAAATTTTGTAAGTTTAAAATATTTATATTTGTTAAATTTTATTTTTTTAAAATCTATGTCTAAATGATTATTTGAAAGTTTAATTTCTGCTTTAATAATATTATTTTGTTTTAATTTTATATAATTATTTTTTATTTTTAAGAAAATTTTTTCATGATAATTAAAATGTTTATAAAAACTAATTTCAATATTTTTTTTAGACAAAAAACTTTTCTTTTTTATTATTTTTTTATAAGTTTTTTGAAATACTAAACACCCGTGGCAAATTTTTTGTCCGTATATTGAGTTATATCCTGCATAAAAATCTAAATGAATTTTGTTATAATCTCCAGTTTTTTTGGCATAACTTAAGCCCATTTTTTCAGAAATTGTAAAAGAAGAGTTATTCATAAATTTTATTTACTTAATTATAAATTTCCATCTTCTTGGATCAATTAAATTTTTGTCATTTGTAACAAACGTTTTTGGAATTTTTATTTTTTTTTTTTTATAAATTTTTAGTATCTCTTTAAACTGGTTAATATTATCAAATCCCACAATTATATAATCTATTTTTTTTAATTTTTTCACGTATTGTATACATGCTTCGATTTTTGATAATTTATTTAACAAACACCATTTTTCAAAATTAATTAAATATTTTCTTTGATTATAATTTTTTAATATTTTTTTGTAATCATTTATTAATAATCCCTGCAAAAAAATAGATCTTATATAAATTTCTATATTTTCCTTTTTTAAAATTTCCATCCACCCGCTATTTTCTAGTCTATTATCTAAAACATTAAATGGAGCTTGGACAATATCTGGCTTCCAAAATTTCCAAATTTTTTTTAACTCAGCTGGATCATAAATAGAAATACCTATTTTTTTTATAATTTTTTTTTTTTTTAAATCCTCTAAAAAATTCAAATATATCTTGCCCCTTTTTCCAAATAAATCTTTATAATCATGAACTAAAATTGCATATATCTGATTTGCATTTAAAATTTTTAAAGAATTTGATAATTTTTTTTGTAACCAAAATAAAAGTTTGCTTGTTTTAATTTTATCTATTTTTATTTTTGTTATTATATTTAATTTATTTAATTTACTTTTTCCTATTATTTTTTCACTATCTCCATACCCAATTGCTGTATCTATAAATTTTATTTTTGATTTTTTTGCTAGTTTTGAAATTTTAACTATTTCACTACTTCTAATTTTTTTTTTATTAAACAATCCATAAGGCATGCCCATTTGAGCAGATCCGATAACTAATTTCATATAATAGATTATTTTTGTGAAATACTTATCATGGAAGTACTTTTTCCCCTTAAAAAAGAGGGTATTGGAAAATTTTGAAAACTATCATTTCTAAATGGCAATATACTTGCAACAAAAAATTTACAGGGAATTTTCCAATAATTGACTGATTTATTTATCAAAAAAGGGTTAACGCAGTTATCTATAAAGTTATTCATTTCTAAGATTTTTTTTAAAGATTTTGGAGTATAGGGATGAAAATGTGTCGGATCATTATAAAATTCTTTATAACAATATCGAAAATTTGGAGTAATAATTATTAAAATGCCACCATTTTTCAATACTCTATAAATTTCTGTAAGTATAAAATTTGCATCATGCAAATGTTCTAATACTGCACAAAAATATATGTAATCAAAATGATTGTTTTCATAGGGTAATTTATCTTTTTCAAAATCTATGCCTTGACTTGATCCATCTAATTCAATTGCATTTATACCGTTATTTAAACATACTTTGTAAAATGATTTATCGCCAGAACCTAAATCTAACAACCTGCTTCCACTTGAAATTTCCAACTTATTATTAAATTTAAGTAATTTATTTAAATTTTTAAAAATTCTTTCATTATCTTCTATTCTGCTAGAAAAATAGGTATTGTAGTTTTTTAAATAATTGGAAAGTTTTTCTTTTAACATTTAATTATTTTTAATATTTTTATTAAAAAATTATTATTCAACTTTATATTTTTTTAAAATTTGCATTCCCTTTTTAAAAGAACTAAAATCAATAATATCATCAGTATCAATAGAAATTTTAAATCCATCCTCTAAACCTGACATGAGGGTCATGTGGCCAATAGAGTCCCATTCTGGAATATCATTATATTTTAAGCTCTCTTTAAAATTTTTTTTTTCTATGGATAAAGAGCTAATGAATATATCTATATATTTTTGCTTATTTTTCATTTTTGATATTTAAGAGGACTTTCTTTATGATTTTTTCTACCGAAAGTCCATAAATATCTTGAAGATAAGAGTAGCTTCCACCCTTAGCATAGAAATCATTAATTCCGAGTTTTTCTAATTTACAATTGCAATTGTGTTTGGATAAAACTTCAGCAACGGCAGTTCCTAACCCGCCTATTATATTATGCTCCTCTACGGTTAAAATTAATTTATTATGCTTTGCGACCTGTAAAATTTTCTGTTCGTCAATCGGCTTGATAGAATGCATATTTATAACGGAAGGGTTTATACCCTTTTTCATTAGAGCTTTTGATGCTTCTAGACAATTTCCTAAAATATTTCCACATCCAATAATTGCTACCTCTTCACCTTTAATTATTTCTACTGCCTTACCTATTTTGAAATTATAATTTGTACTATTAATAATACTTGTATTTGCCCCGGCAGTTAATCGAATATAAACTGAGCTTTTATAATTAATAGCTTCTTCTAATAATTTAAATAATTCAAAAGGGTCAGATGGAACTACAATTGCAATATTTGGGATAGATCTCAAAACGCCAATATCTTCGATGCTACAATGGGTAAAGCCTAAATTACCTAGCACTAAACCACTTGCAAGACCAACCATACATATTTTATTTTGCATATATCCAAGATTAACTTTAATTTGTTCGCAACATCTTAATGTTTGAAAAGGCGCAAATGTTGTTGAAATAACTTTAAAGCCTTCACTTGATAAACCAGCGGATATACCAATTAAATTTTGTTCAGCAATACCCACATCAATATAATTATCGGGATACTTCTGTTTGTATCTATCAAGACCTGCCGATGTAGATACGTCTGAAGTCGTTATTATTAAATCTGGGTTTTTTGCAATCAATTCGAGTGCAATTAATCCGAAACTTGCCCTCATGCCTAGGACTGACCAAAGTTTTATATTTTTTTCTTCATTCATCAAAAGTTATAAATCCTTTAAAATCTCTTTATAAATTGTTTTAGTTATTACTGAATGATGCCAGTTATTATTATTTTCAAATAATTTAAAACCTTTACCTTTAATAGTGTTGGCAATTATAACCTTTGGTTGATTTTTTTTATTCCTCAATTTAAGACAATTGTAAATTGTTTTTATATCGTGCCCGTCTATTTCATGTGTATCACAACCAAAACTAGTAAATTTTTGTTTTAGATTTTTTAAATCCATAATTTGTGAATTTGATCCTGTTTGCTGATAATTATTTCTATCAACAATAATTATTAAATTGTCTAATTTAAAATGAGCTGCTGACATTACTGACTCCCAGATAGAACCCTCATTGCATTCTCCATCTCCTAAAATCACAAATGTTTTAAAGTGTTTTTTCTTTTTTTTAGCAGCAATAGAAACTCCCACAGCAAGTGATAAACCCATTCCCAAACTGCCTGTTGAAAATTCAATTCCTTTAATTTTATTAATTATAGGATGCCCGAGTAAATCGCTTCCATCAGCTTCAAAAGATTCTAAATCTTTTTTTTTTAAAAAATTTTTTTCGACTAGAGCAGAATATAGAGCTAAACAAGCATGGCCTTTACTTAAAATAAATCTATCTCTATTATCATCAATTTTGGTCTTCGACTTTGCAAAAGTCATTATGCCTGAATATAAAACTGCCACTAAATCTGCAGAAGATAAGGCACCTCCTATGTGAGCACTTTTTGCCCCAGCTTTATAGGCTGTAAAAATAATATTTTTTCTAATTTTTTTAGCAAAATTTTTTAAATTATTGATTTTCACAATCGTCCGCCATCAACAATTAAATTTTGACCATTTATATAAGAAGATTTTTCTGAAGCTAAAAATAATACAACATCGGCAATTTCATCTGGTTTTGCTATTCTTTTTAGAGCAATCTTTTCAACCTCTTCTTGAATAATTTCTTTTTTAGTATTTGACAACATCAAATCTGTCTCTGTTAATCCTGGGGATATAGAATTCACTCTAATCTTAAAACTTGCGAGTTCCTTAGATAGAGTTTTTGTTAAAGAAATTATAGAAGCCTTGGAACTTGAATAAAGAAATCTTCCGTAATCATGGTTCACTCCTGATGTTGAAGATATAAAAATAATATTACCCTTTGTATTTTTGCACATTGTTCTTGATATCAGTTGCGTTAGGTATATTTGTGAAAAATAATTAATTTGATACATTTCCTGTATCTGTTTTTCAGAAGTCATTTGAAATAAAGAATTAAATAATACCCCTGCATTATTTACTAATACATCGATATCTTTTGTTATCTCAAAAATTTTATTGACACATTCAAATATTTTTTTTTTATTTGATAAATCTAAATGTAAAATATGTATTTGGTTTTTATTTTTTTTTTTTAACTTTGTTACAAATTTTTTAAATTCATTATTATTGGTTTTTACACAAGCAAAAATATTTGCTCCATAAATAGAAAAATTTTCTAGAGTTGCCTTACCAATTCCCTTATTGCAACCTGTGATGATAACATTTTTACCTCTTATAGAATCTAAATACATAAATTGTGCAACTAGATTTTAATCTACAAAATCTTCCTTTGGAAAAATTTCATCTGCTTTTACCGGGTTAAAAATAGTCTTTCCAGGTGTTGAATTAAATTTTTTAATAAAATCTAAATCTTCACCAGCAAGACATTTTTCGCTATAATTTCTAAAATGTTTAATTCTAAATCCATAATCTGTAATTTCTTTTATAGTATTTTCAAAAACATTTCCGATTTTAATATGAACATACGGACAAGCAAGCACATCTCCTAGAGCTGTAATGTAAATTCTATTAACAGTGGTGCAACCCATAATTTTTTCTAGTTTATTATCAAATGGGTTCCATAAGTTTCTATTTAAATTTTTATATTCTTTTCTTAGTTCTCTTATATGTTTGATATCTTCTTCATCACAAACAACATCGTGCACTTGATTCCACATGCCAGTTGGGCAAGCGACATTGACCAGCGTTCTGTATTTTTTTTTCTTTGAATAGTCCAAGAGCATTCTTAAATCTTCACTTTTTGCATTATAATGACCAACCGTAACATTCAAATATGGATCCATGCCCGCTTCCTGAATATATTCAAGTGCCTGCATTGCTCTTCTCCATGAATCTTTTCTACCTCTCATTTCATCATGAAATTTCTCATCCCAACTATCTAAGCTTACCGACATTCGGCTAACACCATGCTTTGCCAATTCTTTAATAATTTTTCTATCAACTTTAAAACCATTGGTGGTTAGATATAAATAAAATCTCTCAGGCTTAATTGCATCCAAAGCTTCAAATAACTTATCTGGACGAAGTAGTAGCTCCCCACCTTGCAGATCCCATTCTATATAACCTAATTCATCAGCTTCATCTGCGATTTCTCTTAGTTTAGAAATTGGCAAAAAATCCTTAACATGATCTCCTTTTGGGGAATTAGTGAAACAATATTTGCATCTTAAATTACAAGCATTATTAAAGTTTAACTCAATACCTCTTCTGTAAGTTCCAATTTTTCCATCATTTTTTTTTAAATGATCATGAAAACGTTTTATTTTTTCAACTAATTTGGGTCTATTAAACCATGTGGAGCCTTGAACACTCATATTGATACTTCGATTTCTAAATTTATTAATTAATACACTATACCTTGGGCTTTATATAGATCGAATTAGGCAAAACAAGGGTAAATGAACCCTTGCAAGCAATTTTATTCTTTACTAAACCCTCTGCCTCAAATTTATATAATCCTCGATTAGAAGAGATTAACTTAGATACTATTTTTAATTTATCTCCAGGAACTATTTTCTTAAAAAATTTCAAATTATTACTATCAACAAGATACAAAATTTTTCCATTCATTTTTGGCAAAGTAAAAACTATTAAAGATGACATTTGGATCATAGCCTCGGCTTGTAACATACCTGGCATATTCGGATCCCCTGGCCAATGTACTTTAAAAAACCATTCTTTTTTTTTTAAAATTTTGTATCCCTCAACATATTTTCCTGGGATAACTTTTGTTGCATAATCTATAAGAAGGTATGGTTCTCTATTTTTTTGTATTTTTATTATTTGAGATTTATCTAATTTCATAATTTTTACTTTATATCAATCTGTCTTGAAAGTAACTTAACTAAATCATAACCATCCCATATTAAACTTACTCCTAAAGCTTGACCAATTGGCACTACTCTATCAATTCCATTAAAATTATATTTTTTAAAAAGTTTAATTAAATTATTTTTACTAAATCCAAAATAAGTTAAGGTTTGTAATTTTCTTTCTACAATATTTTCAATATTTTTTAATTTATTAATAGAATATTCATAAAAAAACCCCCATCTAGATTTTTCAATTAATTCTTTAGATTGTATTTTATCTAAAGTAACAACGTAAAGCGATTTATTTATAACGCTATATGATTTAATATTTTTATTTTTGATTAAGTTTGATGCCAACCTAGAAAAATTATCTATCGCTGATATTATTGGAGGTCTATATTTCTTTTCTACTAATTGACCTAAATATGTCCAAAACTGTGATCTGGCTTTAAACAAAAATTTTCCTTTCCATAAAACCAGATGAGGAGATGAGCAAGCATTTTGATCAACGATATAAGTATCATTATAAAAATTTTTAATTAATATATTTTTTTTATACTTAGAAAGTTTTAAAAATTTTTCAGAATTTATAATAGTTGCTGAGTATCTATCAGAAAAAGGGATATCTAAACATTTTGGCTTAGTTTCAAATCCTTTAATTTTTTTTACAGTTTGATCACCTCCCCAAATTAACCTTGCATCACAAATTAAAGATATTTTTTTTGTAATTTCATCATCATTGGAATATTTTATTACTGCAATCATGTCTTTGATTTTTGAATATTTTTTTCTTTTTAGAAGAATATTTAAAGATTTACAAATTATGTTAATTTCCTCAAAGTTTTTTGAGGGAACTTTAACAATATTAGAGTTACCAGCTATTAAGCCAAAGATTAAAGAGTAGGCAAAGTTTGTTGGAATATTTGATGGTGTGATATGAAATATAAGTCCAAGTCCAAATCGAATAATTTCATTATTATGAAATTTATTTTTAAATATTAAAATATTATTTTTTCTACAAAAAAAGGACAGGGCCTTAATATCAGAATAGCTTGTATTTTTATTCTGTTTATCTAATTCATTGGAAAAATCTTTTAAAAATTCAATTATCAAAAAGTCAAATGGCTGGAAAAATGTTGAAAGTTTTGCTTTTTTACCAACTAAATATTTTACTTTAAAGCTCATTTTATTAAATATTAGCGCAGCCCCTGAGCTCAGCACTTTTTATTCTTCCATGTATTAAAAATCTTTTTCCTTGTCCAAAACAATTGCACTTAGGATCTTTAACTAACTCCCCAACATCTTCTGTCAAGATACTATGCCCTGGATAACTAGTCGGCAACAAAGATAGTAGCTGTACCAGCCCTTTTTTTCCATAACTTAATTCAGTAAAATTTTCATCTCGTATAATTATATCTGAATAATTTGAAGGTATAAAATATCCGCACTTACACTCAAAAAAAATTGAACCTATTTGCTCGACTAAACCATAGTAATTTTTTATATCATTAATATTAAATTTTTTCTTTAGTAACTGATTAAATTCTTTTCTTTCAATTTTTTTACTTTCTATTTTTTTCCACCCACCACCGTGTACTAATAATGAATTTGAAAAATCTTTATGATGTATTTTTTTTAAATCTAATTTTTCAATTAAATTTAAAAAAATATTTGAGGTAAATCCAAAAATTAAAAATTTTTTATTTTTATTTTTTTTTAAAAATTTATTTAATTGATCATATAAAATCTCTCCATTTTCTCCAAGCAAATAGTTAATATTATTAGCAAATATCGAAAATCCATTTATAGCAGCTACGCTTGCGTTAAATTTATTTCTATCTAAATTATTAATTTGTCTATCTACCACTAGCATGGGCAATCTAGAGTTTCCATTTACAATATTGAAAATTTTTTGTAGTATTTTTATTTGATTTAAAGCATTTAGCTTATCTAGATAAATTTTTGATAAATTTTGCGAAGACGTTCCTGATGAAAGTAAGATTTTATAAATACTCTCTCTTTTAATGCTGATAAAATCGAATTCTTTAAATAGCCTTACGGGCAAGAAAGGAAGTTTTGCTAATTCATATTTAATTTTTGGGTTGTATCCGATTCCATCTAAGTATCTTTTGTATAATTTTGAATTTTTATAATGATGAAAAGTAAGTTTGTTGATGTATATTGTAAAAAATTTATTTTTTTTGATTATATCCTTGGAAAATGCATCTTGATCATCTAATTTTGAAAATAATAAATTCATAAATTTATATTTTGTATTTATAATTTGATGTTAGATTTTTTTTCGAAATTACTCTTCCCACAAAAACACCTGGATTAATAGAAGTTAATTTACAAATATATTTTATTCCTTTTTTGAACTCTTTGGCATTTTTAAAATAACTATATATTTTGTTTTCACCAGCATCTTTCATGATTACATCAACACCTTTTTTAAATAATAAATCTTCCAATTCAGACAAATTTATACGAGCGCCATACACCTTGGTATATCTATTTTTTCTACCTGAAATATAATAAAAACCTTCATTGTCTTTGTAGGCAATATCTCCTGTTTTTAAAACTCCTTTATTAACATCTGGTAATGATAAATCGTTTAAATTTTGAGAATAGCCCATGCAGACGTTTTCTCCCTTAAAAATCAATTCACCCTTTTGATAAGTTTTATTTATTTTTTTTTTATTATTACCAATTAAGTAAAATTTTCCATTAGGAATAGGTTTTCCAATACTACCGATTTTTCTATGTGCTTCCGACCATTTCAGATATGACATTCTTGAAGTTGCTTCAGCTGCACCATACATTTGGATAAATTGAATTTTATTTTTTTTATAAATATCAATAATTTTTTGAATTAAAACTTGATTCATTTTGCCACCTGCTTGGGTCGTATATTTTATAGAAGAAGGAACTTTTCTTTTAAAAATTTTCTCAATAATATTATACTGAAAAGGAACAGCCCCAAAATTACTAACCTTGTATTTATCTATTAAATTCCAAAAAGTATTTTCAAACATACTTTTATTTGTCATTATAATTGTTGATCCCATCATTAAATGAGTATTTACAATTGATAAGCCATATACATATGAAATTGGCAACGAAGTTATTGTAATATCTGTTTTTTTAATTTTAAGATATTTTATTATACTTTTCGTATTTGTTTCTAAATTTTTATAAGACTGCTTTACAAACTTTGGGGAACCTGTGGAACCAGAAGTGGACATCATTAACATTAAATCTTTATTTATTGCTGTTAGTTGTTTCAATTTTCTTTCATAAAGTATGTAAGATTCGTATTCAATTTTGGTAAAATATAAATTTGAAATATTAATTTTATTTTTTTCAGAAAAAATATAATCAGGTTTATAAATCAATAAAAGTTTTTTAAAAAAAAAATCATTAATCTTATAATCTAAGAAAACTACAGCATATCCTTTTTTAATAAATGAAAGATATCCGATAACTGTCTCAAAATTATTTTGACCAATTAAAAAGACTAATTTTTTTTTGTTTTCAAGATTGACTAAAAAATTCTCAATATTTTTGATTAAATTAGTGTAAGTTAATTTTTTATCATTATCAGATATTAATGCAGTTTTATTTTTAAAACTTTTTAAATTTTTAAAAAGCTTATTTAGATAAAACATATTTTAATTTAAACCTATCTCCAGTGCTTAGATTAACCTTCGATTTCTTCCCTAAAATGAATTTATAAAATTTTGGATGTAATCCTAGGCCAGGTCTAATAACTTTTACGTTTTTATTTGTAATTTTTTGCCCTCTTTTAATTTTTTTTGAAACATATATTGATCTTTTGCTATTAAGATTTTTTTTTGAGCTATTGGATATTTGAATTTTACCACTTCCTAGACTATTCTCTGCCAATCTGATGCTATCAACCATGACTTTAAATTCTTTTTCATTGGTTGAAAAGAATGAATCTACTGATTTATTATTTAACAGATTAAAATGTTTTTCAATTATATTTGCTCCTGAAACTGCAGCTACAACAGGTGCTATATAGCCAACTGAATGGTCAGAAAGACCAGATAAAACACCATATTTTTTTTTTATTTTGTTAATTGATTTTATATTTTGCTCTTCTATTGGAGCTGGATACGAAGCAACACATTGTAACAAAATTACTTTTCTATTATTGCAATTTTTTATGGTCTTTAAAGCTAACTGTATGTCTTTTGGTGTAGCCAACCCCAAGGAGAGAATAATTGGCTTTCCAGTTTTAGCTACTTTTTCAATTAATGGGATGTGATTAATTTCTGGTGAAGCTATTTTATAGATGGGGCTATTTAAGGTTTCTAAATAATCAACTGTTTCTTCATCAAATGGAGTGGAGAAAACTTCAACATTTATTTTTTTACAATATTCAAATATTTTTTTTGTCAAATTAAGTGATGTTTGAGACTTTTGGTACAAATTCCACAAAAATTTACTTTTGCTCCATGCATTATCTTTTTTTATCTTAAAATCTTTTTTTTTACTTTTTAAAGTCAAAGTCTCCGGGGTATATGTTTGAATCTTTACAAAATCAGCTCCATTTTTTTTTGCCGATTTAATTAATTTTCTAATTTTGTTAAAATTGTTATTATGGTTTGCAGAAATTTCAGCAATTACGAATGTTTTGCTTTTTTCGCTAATTAATTTTGTACCAATTTTAAATTTTTTTTTGAAAAAGTTTTTCATTTAATGACTTTATAATAGAGATTAAAATTTTTTTTAATATTAAAATTTTTTTTACAAAAATTTAATAATCTTGAATTTAATATTAACGGCTTATAACCAAAATATTTCCAATGCTTCATCAAAACTTTATTGTTTCTGTCAATACTTATGCAGCAATAATGGTTTTTTTGTTTATCAAGATAATTATTTTGTATTTTTATACTTTTTAAAAGATCAAATAAATTTGTTTCAATAGTACACGATATTAAACCTGAATAAATAATTTTATATTTTTTAAAATTTACGTGATCACAAGTTGAAATAAATATTGGAATACTATCTTTAACTATAAAAAAAGATTTTCGATATTTTTGTTTTTGAAACCACCATAAATAATGATCAATTTTTTTTATTTTTTTTTTACTTGCTGAAAATTTTCTATTAATAAAAAGATTTTTATAATCTAAATATTTATTAATTATACTGTCATCTACATCTACTGTTAAAAAATTATGCATACTAAAATTTAATATTGAGCCTATAGTTTCTTTTAATCGCCTCTACGTTTAATGTAGATTTAACCATTAAGTTTTTAAGCAACGTACTGTTATCAATCATCAATTTAAGCAAGGAGGTTACCTTGTCCTCAGATTTTAAATCTTTTTTGTCTAATGTTATATAATGACCTAATTTTTCATAATCACTATCATGCAAGTTTTGGTTGGCAAACATTTTTATAACTAGCGTAGGTACTTTTAAAAACGAAGACTCAAAAATTGAAACCCCTGCAGTAGAAACAAAAACTTTTGTTTTTGATAAAAAATTTAAAATATTTTGCGGTTGAAAAACTATTTTGATATTCGCAAACTTGCCAAATTTTTTAGAAACTGCATTGTAGTTTTTTTTGCTAATCAATGGTCCTAAAATAATTATAATTTTAAATTTTATTTTTAATAAATTAATTATTATTTTTTCATAAACTAAAGGATTTCCTGATCCGCCACTATAAAAAACATAGTCAGAGCTATTTTTATTTTTTTTATCAAAATTAGTGTTAAAAAGAGAAAAACCAGATCCTAATAAAAATTTACAATTTTTTTTATTATTTTTTTTTAATTTGCTTAAACAACTAGCATCTAAATTATCAAAGGCAGGATTATGATTAATGTAATAATCTGCAAAATGTTTTTTTTTTGGAAAATCATCAATTATAAAAATTTTTTTACAGTGTTTCGCTATTTTTTTTTCCCAAAGATAATTAAGTTTATAACTATCTTTAATTACTACATCTCTTTTGTGGTTTATTTTAGTAATTTTTATAAATTGTTTTGCATCCTCTTTTTCATTTTTAAATTTTTTTTTGGAGTTATATAAATACAAAAAATTTTTTTTTTCATTTTTAAAAAAATCTTGCTCTAAAAAAGTTTCAATTATAATTTTATATTTTTTGATTTTTAAGTGCTTAATTAAGGATTTTATTCTATAGTAATGTCCAAGACCATTCTTTTGATTCAAATCAATTCTAAAAAAAACCATTCCAAAAATTTAATTATGCTCTTAAAAAATTTAAAGAAAATTGCTGATCAACATTAAAAATATTTGGTGTTCTTTTGTACATAATTGTTGAGCCTGTCAAAGATGTATTCCATGGAAACCTTCCACTTAATAACGATTTGAATAAGCTGTATTCCAAATAGCACTCTAATTTATGAACTTTAGATAGCGATGAATTATGATTACTTAGTTGATATCTTTTTAAAAATTGGGATTTTTTTTCATCAATTTGGCATTGCTTATTTAGTTCATATTTTTTAAATATATTAAAATATATATCCCATTTTGTATTAATGCCCTTTTTCATAGCAAGAACTCTAAAATAATTTAATTTAGCTTTATCAAAAATGTTATCTAATAAATTTAAATTTATTATTTCCTTTTTTTCATAATAATATTTTTTATTCTTGATGTGGCTAACAAAGCTTTTATCAAAGCTATTTGCTATATTTATGTTCGTTTCTTTTACAGCGCAATTAGAATTCATAAAATTAATATAGCCACCACCAATTATATTATACACCTTAGTATTTAAATGTGAGATTGCAGATTTAATTTGAGGAAAACTTGGCTGTGCAATGTATTTATTTAATTTATGAAATTTACCATAAATAGCATAGGTTCCACCAGCTGGAAAAAAAACTTTGGGCTTTAAGTAACTTAAATATTTTTTTAGATCATTCAAACTATTCTTAACGAGTTTTTTTTGCTCCCTTGCTCTATTCAAATTTAAAAAACATTGAGGAAATTCACAAGCTGCTCCTAATGGATAGCAAAAAATATCAATTTTTCTTTTGAATATTTTTTTTACAAAATTATTGATTTTTTTTAAAATAGCTAAATTTATTGGCATATCTACATTGTTATAAAAAACTTCTTTAGTTTTATTTGATTGAATGACTATGGAAGTGTCTAAATCATAATTAATATTATCAGGAAGATCACTGGAATTGCTAATAATTTGAGGAATAATTGATACAGAAAAATCTTTATTGATTTTTACTTTTTTAAAAGGCTCTAATTCTAAAATTTTTTTTCCAGTATTATTTTGTAATCTTTTTTTTAAAATTCCATTTGAAAATTTTTTAATTATAAAAATTAAATTTCTATT
>Ga0181555_1000378_pt1 | contig 43794 bp, 34 predicted proteins | sample 011ome_15_FD_145601 | JGI IMG/M metagenome (GOLD analysis project Ga0181555, IMG submission 145601) | Coastal salt marsh microbial communities from the Groves Creek Marsh, Skidaway Island, Georgia - 011504AT metaG (spades assembly) | ecosystem: Environmental > Aquatic > Marine > Intertidal zone...
GATGACGAGTTAACTCAGACCTCTGCTATTGGTACAGAGTCTCAGGTTTTATGTGAAGGCGCTTCGATATTAGACATCACTTACACCTTTAGTGGTGGTGCTACAGGGGCTACGGTTACTGGATTACCTGCTGGGGTTACCTTTGTGGTTAATGGTAATCAGGTAACTATTAGTGGGACTCCTTCGGCGGACATCTCGGTTACTACTGTTTATCCATTCACGGTAACTACTTCTGGAGGAAGTTGTGCTGATGCATCGTTATCGGGTACGATTACTGTTGATCCAGAAGGTGCTGCTCAACTGACTTCTGGTGCTGGAACTGATACTCAAACAATTTGTGAGCAAACAGCGATTCAAGACATCACTTATTTATTGGTTGATGGTGCTACGGGAGCTACTATAACTGGTCTGCCTCCAGGGCTTAACTTCAATGTAAATGCTGGTATTGTAACGATATTTGGCACGCCTACAGTTGATGTAACTACTCCAACGACATACAACTACACACTGACTACTACAGGCGGAGCTTGTCCTGGGACAGCTACCGGAACAATTACGATTAATCCAGATGACGAGTTAACTCAGACCTCTGCTATTGGTACAGAGTCTCAGGTTTTATGTGAAGGCGCTTCGATATTAGACATCACTTACACCTTTAGTGGTGGTGCTACAGGGGCTACGGTTACTGGATTACCTGCTGGGGTTACCTTTGTGGTTAATGGTAATCAGGTAACCATTAGTGGGACTCCGTTAGGACCATTTACAAGTACAACCGTATTTCCTTTCACCGTTGAATCTTTGGGATCTGGATGTAATGAAAGTATTTTAAATGGCACAATCACTATTGGTCCATCGGTTGAGATCATAATTGATCTAACTGGCGGAAGTGATAACCAAGTCATTTGCGAGGGAGATGCATTGCAAGATATAATTTACACGTTGAGTGAAACTAATGTTGCTCTTTCTGTAACAGGGCTTCCAGCCGGGGTATTTTATACCTATAGCGGCAATATTCTAACTATCTCAGGAGTTCCGACCGACAATATAGGTTCAACACAGAGTTATTCCTATGTCATTTCAACGATTGGTCAGGAGTGCGATAATACAATAACAGGCTCTATTACCGTCAATCCAGACGATGAGATTAATTTAATTTCAGGGATCGGAACGGAAAATCAGTCGGTGTGTATAAATACATCAATTGAGGATATTGTATATGAATTAGATGGAGGAAGCCAAGGAGCAACTGTATCTGGTTTACCTGCAGGAATATCATATAATTTGGATAATTCTACTGGAGTACTACTGCTATCGATAACAGGAACGCCATCAGGCCCAGTTGGACTGAATCCCTTTACCATAACTACATTTGGATTTTGTTCTCCGGTAACTCAAGTTGGAAATATTGAGATTATCCCTGAACCGATTATTAATCATGAACCAAGTTCTGGGCCGATATCTCAAGAGGTTTGTCAATTCAATCAGATCGAAGACATAGTATACACTATAAATAATGCTCTAGCTGCAAATGTAACAGGTCTTCCGCCAGGGTGTGAATATTCATACCTAATTGATCCCCTGACAAATAATATTGAATTAACCATATTCGGCAGCCCCACAAGTCTCGGAATATATGATTATGTAATTGACGCATTTGGAACAAATTGTAGTTCACAATTCATTGGAAGTATTGAAGCAAATGAGGGTAGTTATTTTGAGTTAATTTCTGATTCAAACACAGAAAATCAAATAGTCTGCGACAATGAACCGATTAACCCAATAGTTTATCAGCTAAATGGTTCCTTTAGTACTTTTAATTATACTGGATTACCAAATGGAATTGAGGCTAATTTAGATAGCACAACTAATATTGTTACTATTTCAGGAATTTACAATGGGCCTACACTTCCGGATTTACAATTTTTTAATTTCACTTTGTATAGTCTCGGATCAAATGGTTGTCTGGGACAATATGAAGGACAGCTAGGCATTTATCCGTCAATTTCCATAACTGATCCTATTACGGTAAATGAGATTTCCAGTAATCCTACACAAACCGAGATCAAAAATATTTATTGTAACGGGGAATCTGATGGAGCCATAAAACTAGTGTTAGAAGGCGGGTCGCCATCTACAATATATTCTGTTCAGTGGACTGGGCCTAATTCTTTCTCAAGTTCTAGCTTGTACATTGATAATCTAGTAGCGGGAATTTATACAGTTTCGATAACTGACATAAGTAATAATGAATTATGTGGAGATGAGGAATCCTACGAAATAGTTGAGTCATCCCCGCTGTTAATTGATATTCTTAACGTTACTAATCCCAGCTGTGATAATACAAGCTCTGACGGTCAAATTCAAATAAATGTCTCAGGAGGAAACCCGAATTTACTCACCAACATAGACTGGTACTTATTGGATGGTTCGAATGGTTGTTTTAGTTATTCCCTGACCCCATATGATTTTGATTTAGATAATATACCCGATTATGCCGATGCAGATCTTGATCAGGACGGAACGACCGATACAAATGCTTTGGATAGCGATAATGATGGGATAAAGGACTCTGTTGATTCGGATATTGATGGAGATGGGACGACTGATCCAGGCTCAATCGATTTAAATAATGATGGGATTGACGATGTCGCGTTGGTTTCGAGTATTACATATTTTGATTGTGATATTGCCGCCTATCAATCCGTAAATTTATTTAATTCTAGTTTTATCGGATCTGAACTTAATATATGCGCCGGTTTGAATACTGTTCTAGTGACTCCAAGTCTCGATGAAGATCAGGATCCGTCAACCCCAGATATTCCAGCGATCAAAGTGATTGGTGGTGATAATTCATGTAATGCGGGTGTCTGGGAATTACTCCCACAATTCTCCGGATTCACGACGATTACAGACTTGAACGAAGGAGTATATCGAGTAATTGTATCAGAGTTAGATGCAAACTTAAATGTTGTTTGTAGCCAAGAAGAGATTTTTGAAATGTCTAGAAATTTGGTGTCTTATGATAACCTAACAGTCGATAGTGAATTATGTTCATTTAATCCTGGATATATAGTTTTGGATGTTTTCGCGGAGCCATCGGATGTCTTTTTCTACTACGACGGTCAATTAATTGATCTCAATAATGTGGAAGTTCTTAGTAGTTCACAAATTTTCACCACATATAGACTTTTTATTGAAAATCCTGTTGAAAATGGTTCATTAGAAATAATTAATCAATATGGTTGTGGGATTTTGGTCGATGAATTTGATATCCTATGGTCAGTGCCTGGACCAGAGATCGAAATTTTTAGTCCAGAATTCGAACAATTTGGGGTAATTTCAACGGGCTCATTTATTAATTTCGAATCCGTTTATCAAGCAGGAATTGAAGCGTTTGTTTGGGATTTTGGAGATGGCAGTTCGTTAGAATTTGGCCCGAATGTTTCTCATGCATACAATCTTGATGGAACTTATGAGGTGATTTTGGAAGTTTTTAGTTCTGCAGGTTGTTCTATCTCCACATCAATAACCTTAGAAATTGGTAAAGGCTATTCAATAATGCTGCCAAATGTGTTTACACCCAACGGCGATAATTTCAATGATCTATTCAGGCCATTGTTTACGGGGGGAATCACTCAACTTGATTTTCAAGTTTTTGATCCGGACGGCCATGAAATATACTATGAACAATCATCAACCGATCAATCAACGGGCCAATTATCAATTAATGGGTGGAATGGAGAAAATGCAAAGTCCTCTGAATCATATTATGTTTATAAGGTTTTGGCTACGTTATTCAATGGTGAGGTGATAACTAAAACAGGACTCTTTAGAATTTTAAAGTAAATATGAGAAATTTTGTAGTATTATTTGTCACGATTATTTGTTCTTATTCTATAAGTTTCTGTCAAGGATTTTTAGTAAATGAGAGCAATAACATACAGTTGGTAAACCCAAGTTATTATGCCTTTAATTATGAATCGAGAGCTGGAGTTTTATACAATACTATAAACTATGATGGGGTCAGGAATATAGACTCAAAATATGGATTTTCGAGTTATAGTTTAGAGAATTTAAATTTCAGCATAGGGTTGGATTTATTATCTCATAGCGTGAAAGAATTTGGGTATTTTGAAAACCAATTAAATTTGACTTATGTTTATAAGTTGAACTTGGGTAGGAATCTATATGTTTTGCCTTCCATTTATATTGGGGTATTTAATAGAAAAATAGATGCTTCAAATTATGTTTTTGAAGATCAGCTAGTGTTGTCGCAGGGAATAATCTTGTCTGATACTAATGATCCATTGGCAGGAGTAGCACAGAGTAATAACTCGTTTGACGCAGGTATTAGTGCATTACTGCACAATGAAACTTTTATGTTTGGACTCTCAGCCAAGCACATTAATGGTGCTGCAATTGCTTTTAATTCAGAAAATGATGAGAAAAGAGACATATCTATTTCAGTGCAAGGTGCGTATGAATTTGAGATAGATCCTTATGACAGATTATCCTTGCCAAAACATAGCTATTTGTTTTTATATACATCGTTTACGAATGAGGGTGAAATTATGAGATTTTATGCATCAGAGGAATTACAGTTAAATGGTTTTAAGTTTGGTTTACATCAAAAGCTTACACAAATAGCTGATTTTTCATTATCTAACATTGGTGTAAATACAGGTATCGAGGCGGGCAATATTGACTTTAATGCGGCATATAGTTTCCCAATTCGAAATAGTGTGAGAAATTCTCCAAGCATTTTTGAATTATCTATGCAATTTAATTTTGAACCGTGGTTCTCACGGAATCGTCAAGACTATAAAAGGTTAAGAACTTTTAATTATTGATTTTTTATTTAAAAGTCAGAAAACGTGTCATAAAATATTAATAACGTTTTTTTTCCATGCCTTACTAATTCAGATTACTGACATATAAAGTTGTTTTGTAAATTGTCATGGTGTCGTCTATTTATACTGGAGGAATTAATTTGTAGACTGCCATTCTTTTTGACTTTTAAAATTCCAATCTTTATAAGCATCAGAAATTCCAAATGAGTAACGTAATCTATGTCTATTACCGTAGAAAAACTATAGAGAGATTTGGCCGGGTTTTCTGCTAAGTTTTAAGGTTTCTTGAGATTCCCCTTAAAGTTAAACTTTTCTGTCTCTAATGGGGGTTTAATTATCTTTATCATGTGGTTAATATATAGGGCATGAGAGGTGTGCTCAAAAGTGTGCGCAGTTTGATTATTTGTAGTTTATTTCTCTTTATTTCATTTTACATTGTTATTATAAAAAACAAGTTATATTACTACATTTCAATCATTTACAAGGAATTTAAATAAAATGTGATAAATAAAATTAGTACTGGAGGTACCACATTAATAAAGCGATCAAACAATTTGTTTGGTCGCTTTTTTTTATTTCTTTTTTAAATTTTCTTAAAACGATACAGGCGCTTCCTTCAAATCAACATAATGCGTTTAATTGAGCAGGAACAATTTTAAATATTCAATGTATCTTAGTGAAAATTAAAATCTTATTGAATTTTGGGTAGGGTAGAGTAAATCAACGTTGTTTTACTTCAAGAGAACCTGCATAAAAAAGTTCAATCTGTATTTCAAAAGAAATAATATACTATGAAACAGTCAAGAAGACATTTTTTAACGCAAACATGCCCGTCGGTAGCCTTTGCTTTTTTTGGCCTTTCTTTTCTGGAAGCTTGTTCGAGTGATTCAGATACGGCGTCGGGTCCAACAAATAACGACCAACCAGGAGGGACCTCTGGTTATGAGATCAGTGGTAATACGGTAACCGTGGATTTAGGCAATGCTAATTTTACTGATTTGGCAAATCCTGGGGGATATACCAATATTTTAAATGCAGGAGTGCTTTTATTGCGCCTAAGTTCAACAGAAATAGCGGCTTACGATAATTGTTGCCCGCACAGAGGCACTAATAATCTTTGGAGTTATTCATCGGGGACATGGACGTGTGGTAACCATGGTAATAGCTACTCAAATGATGGAAACAATATTGAATCTTGTAATTCAGGAGCCACCTCTGGAGGTTTGAAGAAATACACGACAGTGCTCACTAATAACACACTAGTAATTACAAAAGCTTAGCACATTGGGACGACTGTATTTTTTATTAATTTTTGTTTTTTCTTTTGGTATTGCAGAAGTACAATCACAGGAGCTCGACGACATTTTTAATTCGTTTGAACAGGAAGAGGAGTTTCCCTTATTGCCTGACAAAATGTTATTTACTCAGCGTTTTTTATGGGGTGAAAATGGTCTTCTTAGACGCTCAGAATTGGCGCCACTGTCCCCAATCCAAAGAAGTCGAGAGATTGAATTGCGGCGTAAAATGCTGATAACGCATCAGGTTTTGGGTTACGTTACTCTTGCCTCGATGATCGCTCAAGGCATTATCGGTGGAAAACTTTACAACTGCGATAACTGTAATTCACGAGAATATAACCAAATAAAAAGTGCACACGAGACCATGGCTGGTGTCGTTAATGTGAGCTATTTTTCAGGCGCAGCTTTATCGCTTTTTGCCCCCCCTCCATTAATTAATCGTACAGAAAAAGGTTTGTCGTCAGCAAGAGCACATAAGTGGTTAGCGACTATTCATTTTTCTGCTATGGTAGCTACAAATTTATTGGCTGATGGGGCGAGTGAAAGTCAGACAGGTCGAAATCTGCATAGAATAGCGGCTTACACCGCCTTTGGTAGTTTCGCGACCGCAACTTTAGTACTCACCTTTTAGTTTTTTGCTATGTTTCTAAATATCAAAAAAGTTCTATTCGTGGTTAAATTTGCCCTGGTTTTGTCCTATTCAAATCTGATGGGTCAAAATCAGACAACAAGTTCAAGTACATGGACCTTAGATCCCAGTCGCTCGGAAATAAGTTATACGGGCGTACATCTATTGCATGAGTGGACGGGCGTCAATAAAAATTTGGTGGGTTTGATGAAATCCATTGATGGGCAACTTGACATGATTGCCGTGTCTGCTAAGGTCGTGGACTTTGACAGTGGTAATGAAAATCGCGATGCCCACGCTTTGGAGCTTCTCGATGTTTTTGATTTTCCCAATGTTCGATTTTTGGCTAAAAAGTTTACCCAAAGCGGTCAAGAAGTAGTTATGGACGGGATTTTACAATTCCGCGGCGTAAGCCGAGATATTTCGGTGACTATGAACGTTGAGTCTACACCTGACGAATACAAGGTCTTCGGGACGTTCACAGTTCAGCCCACTTTATTTGATATGCCTTTGCCTTCGTTCATGTTAAAAGATATCGACGACGCGCTTGATATCAAAGTTTCATTATTGTTTATTCCAAATGAACAGTAGATGTTAACAATGTTGTTAAGTGACCTTATAAAACGTAAAAAGGCCAGCTACTGCTGACCTTTTCTATTATCGTCAAAAACTAATCTATAGTAGTGGTAAAACTACTTTGTCGATAACGTGTACTACTCCGTTGTAAGCCTGTACATTGTTGGCAATGATATTGGCCACACGTCCATTCGGGTCAACAAGCTGTGGACCATTGGTTAGATCAACAGTTAAACTCTCTCCGACTAGAGTTGAGACGGGCATATCTTGGGTTAAATCTTCCGCGCGAACATTGGCCTCTCCTACCACGTGTGTAAGAAGAACGGCAGTCAATGTATTCACATCAATTTGAGAAAGATCATCAATGCCAAGTTCGGTCAATAAGCTGCCAAATGCATCATTGGTTGGTGCAAATGCGGTCAATGGCGTTCCAGCTCCTGTTGTACTTAAAATAGTTACAAAAGGTACTTCTAAATCTGGACGCGTCAAGGCCGCCACCAAAGTCTCAAAAGTTGGGTCTGCAGTAGCAAATGTTGCAATGGTAGGTAACCCAATAACTTGGTCCACGATATGAATCACACCATTTGTTGCTTCAATATCAGCTTGTGCTACGGTACTTACTCCATTGAAAACAACGCCGTTTGATGTGTTGAAGTACAAGCTCAAAACATCACCGTCCATATTGGTCGCGTTTGTTTGCGTGTATCCAGCACCGACTGCAGTTAGGTCTGTTGACATTACAGTACCAGCAACGACATGGTTTAAAAGGATGTTGGCTAAAACGTCTGTAGGGACTTCGCTTAAATCAGCAAATCCATTGGCGGTTAAGAAGCTGTCGAAAGCAGCATTTGTCGGCGCTAGTACAGTGAATTCGCCGCCGCTCAAAACGTTGACAAGATCTCCGTCAGCGGCTTGAAGTGCAGCAACTAAAGAGCTTAAATCTGCTGTTTCGAGAGCAGTTTCAACGATGTTTAAGGGTTCTGGTGTATTTGTTGTGTTCTCGTCGTCATCGGAACAGGCAACAAAAGAAAACGCAATGGCCAATAAGGCAAGGGTTGTTGGTTTAAGAAATTTTTGAAAAATCATAGCTAATTGTTTTAATGAGTCACAAAGTAACGGCATTAACTTAGTTTTTTGTTTAATCTTTTGTTAAAAATGTTAAACAAAATAGAATTCCATAGAAATCAAGGAGTTGACTCATGTAAATCGTCGAATGGAATAAATTTTGACAATAAATTGACATAAGAAAACGCGGGCAAATTGTATTTTCGCCCTAACAATATTCAATAGTTTGATGAACTTAGTTCTTGATTTAGGCAATACTCGGGTGAAGTTCGGTGTATTTGGGCACCATAATTTAATTGCTCATGGCTTTTGGTTAGAAAAAAATTTGCGCGATGGCTTTGAGCATCTCTTAATAACCTATCCAGAGTTGAACACGGCTATTTGGTGTCAGAGCGGTGCCGATCGTCCCTTATTCTTAGATTATGTTTCGAGTAAACTCAAGGTTTTCCACATGAATCATAATTTAAAATTGCCCGTAGATAATCACTATAAGTCTCCGAAAACTTTGGGACATGATCGCTTGGCCTTAGTGAGTGCAGCCAAATTTCACGCTCCAGGGGTCGCGTCATTGGTGATTGATTGCGGGTCCTGCGTAACTTACGATTTTATTGATGCTAACGGACGCTATTATGGTGGAGCGATAAGTCCCGGTCTAACCATGCGTTACAAAGCAATGCATGCCTACACAGAGAAGTTACCTAATCTGAGTATTCAAGCCACAGACCATTGGTATGGAGACAGCACGGATAACTCCATGCATCAAGGCGCATTTCGTGGATTAATTCATGAAATTCATGGGTTCATAAATCAGTATAAGCAATATAATCCTAATTTAACGACATTTTTAACAGGAGGAGACCTTGAAATTTTGCGAGATCACATAAAAAATGACATCTTTGCCCATCCTAATTTTTTATTGGAAGGACTCAACCAAATTTTATTGATCAACAAGGACTGATGCTCAAAAAAATATTTATCGTCATGGCATTTGCCATTACTGCCCCAATCTGGGGGCAGGGGACGACCTCGCCTTATTCTTTTTTTGGGATCGGCAATTTAAATTTTCGTGGAACGGTGGAAAATCGGTTGATGGGGGGCGTGAGCACCTACTCTGATAGTATTCACGTAAATCTTCTGAATCCAGCGGGTCTGGCCAATTTGAAATTAGTCAATTATTCAATTGCGGGCAGTCATAAGTTCAACACGCTAAGTACGGCCGTCGATAGCGAGCGGGCCACTACGACAACCCTAGATTATATGGCAGTGGCGTTCCCCATGGGAAAATTTGGAGGCGCTTTTGGACTTTTGCCCTTAACGACTTCTGGCTATAAACTAGAAAATATAGACGGCACCAATACCACACAATACACAGGAAGTGGTGGAATGAACAAAGTGTTTTTTGGTCTTGGTTATGCCCTGACACCTGAACTAAATTTAGGGGTTGAGGCGAATTATAATTTTGGTAAAATCCGCAATAATGCGATAACCTTTCAGGACGACATACAACTAGGGACCGAGGAAGACAACGAAAGTGACTTACTAGGACTCAGTATGAATTTGGGAATACAGTACAGACGTGTTCTCAAAGGAAAACTTAATGGTTTGGCGTCTGTGTGTTATACACCCGAGACCAAATTCATTTCGGAAAATGCCCGGCAAATAGCGACTGTGCTCTTATTGCCAAACGGAAATACATCACCAATCGATCTTCGGGATATTCAATTGGCCAACACTGATTTTATTTTTCCTTCTCAGTTAACCGTGGGACTTGGATTAGTTGAAGAACGAAAATGGTCATTATCTGCAGAGGTTAGTGCACAGAAAACAAGTAATTTGGCCAGTAGTACTGTTGTGTTGGACAATGTTACTTACGAAGATGCCTTGCGTTTTAAAATGGGCGGTTTTTACATACCAGACTACAATTCATTTTCAAATATCCTCAATCGGATTGTTTACCGTGGCGGATTCCGTTTTGAAGAGACTGGAATTAATGTAAACGGCAACGCGATTACGGAGTTTGGCATGTCTTTTGGATTAGGGATTAATCTAGGACGAACATTTTCAAATGTCAATATTGGTGTCGAGTACGGAGGTCGTGGGACTAAAAATAATGGATTGGTAGAGGAATCATTTGTTAATATATTTGTAGGCCTATCTCTTAATGACAAATGGTTCGAAAAAAGATTATACGATTAAAATAGAGTTATGAAAACTAAGATTTTGCTTTTGGCATTTTTTGCCATTTTGATGACGACAAACGCTAGTGCTCAAGACGACTGCACTATTGCTGTTTCTTTATTTACAGAACCAGCAAAAATCAAGAATTATGAAGGAGCATTGCCTCATTATGATAAGGTAATCACCTCATGTCCTCAATACAGTGTCGCTGTGTATCAATACGCGGTGAAAATGTTCGAATACTTCATTGAGCAAGGAGATCAAACCAAAATTAAAGATCTCGAGAATGCTTATCAATTGCGAATGAAATACTTCCCTAAAAAGTCCAAAAAAGGGGATATTATGGCGGACATTGCCCAAATTAAATACGACAACGGTATTGGTGATAAGCTGTCCCAGTTTAATGCTTTCGATTTGGCCTACAAAACGGATGAGCCTAATTTTAAAAGCCCTAAAGCCATTTATACTTATTTCTCTTTGGTTATGGATTTATACAAAGATGGCCAAAAGGACATACAAGAAGTCTTTGATCTGTATGACATTATTGTAGAGAAAATCGAAAAAGAAGAGGGTAATTACGCGGTGCAAATCAACAAAATGATTGAAAAAGAGGAGGCCGGTCAGAAATTGAGTAGCAAGGATCAAAAGAAACTCAACGGTTACGAAAAGTACTTGGGTTATTATGCAAAAATTAAAGAAAGTGTAGATTCCAAGTTGGGATCTGTTGCCGATTGTGACAATTTAATTCCTTTGTACGAGAAGAATTTTGAAGAAAAGAAAGAGGATATCGCTTGGCTTAAAAGTGCAGCGAGTCGTTTAAATGCTAAGGATTGTGAAACGCGTTTGTTTTATCAGTTAGTACAACAATTGCACTCACTTCAACCCTCTGCAGCCTCTGCCTTTTATCTAGGTCGATTGGCCGATCGTGATGGAAACAATACGGATGCCATAAACTACTATAATCAGGCCGTTGAGCTCGAAACCAATTTGAATAAGGCAGCCGATTATATCTTTGCTATTGCAGAGAATTATCGCAAACGAGGAAGTTATAGTAATGCGCGAAGCAATTATTATAAAGTTTTGGAGCAAAAGCCTTCAAAAGGGATTTGCTATTTGCGAATTGCCGATATGTACTCGAAAAGTTCTAATGATTGTGGAGGAAGTGTATTTGAAAAGAGAGCCATTAACTGGAAAGCCGCTGAAATGGCTGATCGTGCGGCCCGTGTAGATGCGTCTGTTGCCGCTACGGCAAGAGCTACTGCTGAGAGTTATCGCGGACGCGCTCCGAGCAAAAGTGATATTTTTGCTGAAGGGATGGCCGGAAAGGTGATTACCATTAATTGTTGGATCGGCGGCAGTGTAAAAGTGCCCAATCTTTAATGAGAAAATACAAACACAATTTGCCTGTAAACGCCATAGTCTTTTTCGGACTTATGGCGTTTTTTTCTTGTGAAGGAACTTATAATCAGGTACAGCAATTAAACTTGAGTGATGAGCGTCCAATTGCAGAAGGGCAAGAGGTGAATTTAAAATATACTGATTCAGGGCGCTTAGTCACCAATCTTATTGCGCCCAAACTTTTGGATTATAGTAATTATGAGTTTGATTACCAGGAATTTCCAGAAGGCATTGATATCCACTTTTTTGATCAGGACCAAGAGAGTACGGTCCGCTCGGACTATGCCATACGCTATGGCTCGAGTGGACTTGTTGATTTGCGTCAAAATGTAGTGCTGACCACGGCAGATGGAAATATTTTGGAGGCAGAGCAACTGTATTGGAATCAAAAAGGACAATGGTTGTTTACCGATCAACCCTATCGAATCACCTTTAGTGACGGCTCGTATAATGATGGGAGTCGATTTGATGCCAATGAAGATTTTACTATCTTTCTTTCAAGAAATAATAAAGGGATTCAACGTATTGTGGATCCCGAATAAACCCCATAAATATGCGCGGCAAGATTTACAAGCTTTTTGAATATGGCTACATCGCAATGGCTCTATTTTCGATATACTTAGTCCTTACGAATTGGAGTGAAAATAGAGAGCGATCTTATATGTTTATCATTTTTGCTGTTGTGGCTGTAGGAATGTATTTTTTTAAGCGTTGGTTTAGAAAAAACATGGAAAATCGTTCCAAATAATTTATGGAAGGATCCCTGTTAATCATTTTTATTTCACTGCTTTTTTCGGCCTTTTTCTCCGGAATGGAAATCGCCTATGTTTCGGCCAATAAGATTCATCTCGAAATTGAAAAGAAACAAAATAATTTTATTGCTACCGTTTTAAAGCGAATCACGCTTCGTCCTTCTAAGTTTATCGCGACTATGTTGGTTGGCAATAATATTGCCCTGGTGATTTACGGACTATTTATGGGCGAAGTTTTGATGCATTGGGTTCCTCTTGATGGATTTTGGGGACTCATGGCCCATACATTTATCTCAACGCTAGTGATTTTATGGACGGCTGAGTTTTTGCCCAAAGTGTTTTTTCAGATTTACGCCAATCAGTTGGTGGTTATTTTATCCTTGCCGGCCTACATCTTTTATCTATTGTTTTCGGTGATTTCCGAATTAGTGATTTGGATTTCGGATTTTATATTAAGGGTTTTGTTCAGAACCCCAGGAGATAACCTCCAATTGAGCTTCAGTAAAGTAGAATTGGGCCATTACATCAATGAGCAAATGGATAGCTTGGAAATCGAGGATGAGGTGGATAGTGAAATACAAATTTTTCAAAATGCACTGGAGTTTTCTGATGTAAAGGCACGTGAGGTAATGATCCCACGTACAGAGGTAATCGGGGTTGATGTGCAAACCACCCCTCGGGCCCTGAGTGAGCGCTTTACAGAAACGGGACTCTCGAAAATTTTGGTTTACCAAGATAATTTGGACAACATCCTTGGATATGTACACTCTTTTGAACTCTTTAAAAAACCTGAGGCACTGAGTCAAGTTTTAATGCCTGTGGTCTTTATTCCCGAGACAATGCTTGCTAAGGATATCCTTCAAGTGCTCACGCGCAAACGCAAGAGTATCGCAGTGGTTGTGGACGAATATGGGGGAACAGCCGGCATCATTACTGTGGAGGACATCATTGAAGAACTTTTTGGTGAAATTGAAGACGAACACGACTCGCTCGCTTTGGTTGAGGAAGAACTGGATCAAAATCGTTGGCGCTTTTCGGCGCGTTTGGAAGTGGATTATCTCAATGAAACCTACAAATTGGATTTGCCAGAAAGTGAGCAATATGAGACTTTGGGAGGATTAATCGTTCATGTGGCTGAGGAAATTCCTGAGCAAGGTGAAGTCATTGACATAGAAGATTTTACCCTCACAATCCTTGAAGTGTCCAATACGAAAATCGAGCTCGTAGAACTCGCCAGAGTCGATGCAGATTGATTTTGCGTTTTGGTTGTGTTTTTTTTCATTTGAGTTTTTTATAAATCGTTAATAAGTGGTATTTTCGCCCCCTATCAAAAAAGACTAAAGATGGCAGTTTTAAATAGTATTCGTAAGCGCGGTGTGTTCTTGATTCTCATCATTGCTTTGGCTTTGTTTTCATTCATTTTGAGTGATATCATTAACAAAGGCAGCAGTGCAGCGAGTGTGCAAAATGTTGTAGCAACAGTCAATGGAACAGAAATTTTACGTGAAGATTTTATGACCCAGGTCGATGAATATCAACGTAATTTAGGACCAAACGCAGCGGCCTCTCAAGCGATGAATCTCGTTTGGGACCGTCAATTGAAATCTTTGTTGTACGATCAGCAGGTTAAGGCTTTAGGCTTGACCATTTCTGAAGAGCAACTCAATGACCAATTGCGTATGACCCTGGCCAATAATCCTACCTTTCAGGATGAAAATGGGCTATACAGTGATGCTCGCCTTTTAGAGTATATGGCAGCGATCCAAAATAATGCCCGAGCCAAACAACAGTGGGACACTTTTTTGAAAGGAGTGCGCGAGAGTTTAGGACAGTCCACTTTTGCTACTTTAGTCACCAGTGGAATGGAAGTTTCTATGGCCGACGGTGAGCAGTTATATCGTTTTGAAAATGATAAAATAGACATCGAATATCTTCATGTTCCTTACTCTAGTATTGCGGATGAAGATGTCGAGGTTTCTGAAAGTGAAATCAAGGCCTACATACGAGAGCATGCCAAAGATTTTGAGGTAGACCCTATGGTAGACCTAGAATATGTCATTTTTGAAGAGTCTGCGTCCAATGAAGATATGGAGGCTCAAAAAGGGGATTTGACCGCATTGATTGATGGGTTTAATTCTACAGATGACGTGGCGTTTTATGTGAATGACAATTCAGATCAAAATTTTGTAGATCAGTGGGTCCGCAAAGAGGGCATGGCTCAGATTTTAAGAGACTCACTTCTTGCTTTGCCTGAAGGAGATATTTATGGACCTTATCGCGATGGGAGTAATTTTAAATTGTCTAAGGTTGTTGCGACCATGCAAATGCCCGACTCAGTTGAAGCACGTCACATCTTAATTCCAGTAGGACTGAGTCGTGCCGACAGCATCACGCGTTCTCCTGCAGAAGCGCGTGCTTTCGCGGACAGTCTCTATGCTGAACTCAAGAAAAACCGCCGAAAATTTGCCGATTTTGTGCGTGCACACTCGAGTGATGTAGGGAGCGTTGAAAAAGGAGGGCATTACGATTACTTTGGATACAACACTATGGTTGCCCCATTTAGAGATTTTTGTTTTGAAGGACGCACCGGAGATTTAGGGGTGGTAGAGTCTCAATTTGGCGTACACATCATTGAGATAGAAGGCCAAAAAGAAAAGTCAACAGCCTACAAAGTAGCGACAATATCACGGGAAATAGAGCCGTCAGAGGCCACTCTATCCCTTGTTTTTTCAGAATCTGCAAAGTTTGAAGAAGCCGCGCGCAATGAAGGATTTACGGTTGCGGCCGATCAGAAGGGATTAACCCCTCGTCCTGTAAACAGAATCGGGGCATTGGATGCCAATATTCCAGGAATTGGAAATAACAGAAGCATTATTAACTGGGCGTTTCAAGAAGATGTATCTGTTGGAGACGTTAAGCGTTTTAATTTAAATGAATCTTATGTTGTGGCTCAAGTTACACGTAAGAGTACTGAAAAAGCATTAATGAGTGTCGCTGAGGCTTCTGCAACAGTTACACCAATTTTGCGCAAGCAGAAAAAAGCCCAAATGATTCGCCAGGGACTTAGCGGAACAACACTACAAGAGTTGGCGTCGAGCCAAAATGTAACGGTTAAGACCGCTAGTGCCTTAACAAGAGCCACGCCTACGATTGCTGGAGCGGGAACAGAGCCTGTTGTGGTCGGCGCTTCATTTGGTGTAGGGGCCTTAAATACAACCGAACTCATCGATGGTGAGACAGGAGTATTTAAAGTTCGCGTGCTTTCGGAGCAGCCTGCAGTGGCTTTAGAGAATTATTCCTCTTATGTCAATCAGATTAAATCTGGACTGCTTGTAAACGCCATAAATACAAGAATCTTTAATGCGTTGAAAGCTATTGCAGATATCGAAGATAATCGTGCTGATTTCTATTAATACAGTTGTTTGATCGATTATAGTGTACACAAGTACAAAAAAATGCGCGGGCCATAGGCCCGCGCGTTTTTTTTAAGCACTCAATATTTTTTAACCCCTCAGTATAAACGTTTATAAATACCGGTATAAGTTATGGTTGAGGGATCATTTGGTCAAAGCTAAGGACCGTAGGGAATCCTTTTTGTGTAAAATATTCATTAATATTTTGCGGTCCCAGTTCGAGATCAAGGGCCATAATAAAATCACCGCCCCATCCCCCGAGGCTTTTGATTGCCCCTGGAAAATCACTAAACAATACTTCCTTTACGGGTCTCATCTTTATTGTTTTGGCAATAAGTGTTTCATGTACAGTCATTAGGGTACTCAATTCCTCTGCCGAAGTAGTTTTAATCATGTCCTGAGTGATCGCACTTATTTCGTTGATGAAATCGGTACTCGTCTCATGACTGCGGTAATGCGCAATGGACTGTCTGCTATTTTGTTTTTGATTGCGATGAATAAAAAAGAGTTTGTTCTTAAAGGGCCAATTGAGTTTAGTGGGAACGATCTCTGGCGTATTTTTCCTAATGCTATAGGTAAATGGTCCTGTTGAATCAGCTGCGGCAATATCATAACCACTGCCGCCAAAACTCATCTGCAATAATTGAAAAGCATCGGTATTGCTCCATTGGGCAATCGCGGCAATTAAGGTTGAAGAACTGCCTAAGCCCCATGACCGGGGAAAGTCTAACTGACTTTCAGCAGTAAATCCCTGTGCAGCGGCTAGAAAATTAGGATTGAGACTTCGTGCTGCACGAAGGACTTTCTGAAGCGCTCGAGCAAGCTCCTGTTCCTGGGTCCTTCTAATGTTAAGCGTGTCAAGGTCATATTCTGCTTCAAACCAAAGCGCGTTGGTATGATCTAGTGCACGCCAAATAAGTTGCCCGGGATTCTTATTTTGACCAAAAATGAATTTTTGTCCATAATGAGTCGGGATGGCTAAGGCGGTTGCTCCATCGAGTACAGCGTATTCTCCAGAGAGTAATAACTTTCCGTTTTTGTGGAGTCTACTGATCATTTTTTTGATGTGAGGCGACGAATTCGGCGACACTGCGCGCCGAAATGGAATTACTTTTAAAGTGTTCTACGGCCGCAATTTTAGTGGACTCTTCAGCATTGTATTGACTCAGTAAATTCAAAAGGTGCATTTTCATATGGCCTTTTTGAATGCCAGTAGTGACCAAGGAACGGACCGCAGCGAAATTTTGGGCCAGTCCGGCTGTAGCAACAATTTTCATCAGTTCTTCGGCGGAAGGCTCTTGTAATATCGACATGGCTACCCCAACCATAGGGTGTAGTTTTGTCAGCCCTCCTACAGTCCCTAGGGCCAAAGGAAGTTCTATCGAGAATTCAAAGTGGTCTTGATTAACTTTTGCTTTTGAAAGGCTTTTGTAACGGCCATCGCGACACGCATAGGCATGCACTCCGGCCTCAACGGCTCTGAAGTCATTTCCCGTAGCTAAAACCACGGCATCGACACCATTCATAATGCCTTTGTTATGAGTCACTGCGCGGAGCGGATTGGTTTGGGCAATATCAACGGCACGAACAAATTTATGGGCAAATTCTTTTCCGCTCAGGCCTTCTTGGGCGAGCTCAGTAACTGGGCAGCTCACGGTGACACGGACCAGACACTCAGGAACGAAATTGGACAAGATGCTCATGACCACCTCAGGTTGCTCGTTTGGACCAAAACCGTCAAAATCAGAAGCCAACATTCCGAAGTTTTCTGCAATCGTCTCAAGACAAGAATTGATGTAATTTGCCCCCATGGCGTCCGCAGTGTTAAAGCGGGCATCGATGTAATAGTAATCGCTTAAGGATTCAGATTCGTTGGCCAAGATTAAATCGATTAAGCCTCCGCCGCGCTTTACCATACTTTGAGATAACTCATCAACACTGCTAATCAATTGTTTTTTGTGGGACTCAAAAAACTCGATTAGGCTTTGCGCCTGGCCTGAATAATTTAGATGGATCTGCCCACTTTTGATGGTGCTTACAATCTCGGTTTTAAATCCACCACGCTCGAGCCAGAATTTAGCGGCATTACTTGCGGCGGCAACTACAGAGCTTTCTTCGATTACCATGGGTATGGCGAAGATGCGGCCATCAATTTTGAAATTTGGGGCTACAGCAAAGGGCAGAAAAAAGTTTGAAAGCGCATTTTCAATGAATTCATCATGACGTTTCTGGCGCTCAGAATCCTCGTGCCAATAAAGACTGAGCAGATTTGAGGCCTGCGTGTTTCCACCTAAAAAGGTTTGGGATAACCAATTAATTTTTTCCTGTTTGGAAAGTTTTGAAAAGCCGTTGATGGTTTTAATTGTCATGAGTCACGCCACTTTAGCTGCAAATATAAGTCTTTTGTGAGGCATAAGGGGTTGTTTTAGTCATCGCGGAGCAGCAAAATTTACCCAAAAAGCCTTATATTTCAATTCAAATTAAAACGACCTATAGCTTCAGAATGATACGACGCGATGTGAGGGCTCTTTTAGCCGTTGTGATTGGTGTTTTTTGGTCCGCGAGTCTGTTTTCTCAAGACCGCTCCTTAACCCTTACCGAAATTTGGAATGGACAGTTTACTCCTGCTGGACTTCAATCAATAAGGAGTATGTCTGATGGCGGGCATTTTACGGTTTTAGAGCGCAGTGCCTCGTCAAACGCGATGGAGATCACCAAATATGATTATGCTTCCGGGCAAAAAACGAGTGTATTTTTTAGCAGCGGTAATTATCCCGACTTAACGGGTATTTTTGATTACGAACTTAGTCCCGATGAGCAAAAGATTTTGATTAAAACTCAGCGCCAAGCTCAATACAGACGTTCTTATTTTGCACAGCATTTTTTATATGATTTAATCGACAAGACCCTGATTAAAATAGAAGGCCCCGATTTACAAGAGGTCACTTTTAGTCCTGATGGAAAGTATCTGGGACTTGTCAGAAGTAATAATTTGTATTATTGGATTATTTCAGAGCAAAAGCTGGTTCAGGTGACCCACGATGGTCGCCAAAATCAAATTATAAATGGTCTGACGGACTGGGTATACGAAGAGGAGTTTGGTTTTGTACAAGCCTATCAATGGAGTCGCGATGGGGATTACTTAGCTTATTTGCGTTTCGATGAATCCGATGTCCCAGAATTTTCAATGGATGTTTACGGGCAAGACTTATATCCAACACAAAGTGTATTCAAGTACCCAAAAGCAGGAGAGAAGAATGCTCAGGTTTCTTTACACATCCATCAACTCAAAGGGGGCAGCACGGCAGATATCGATTTATCACCCTGGCCATACGAGTATATCCCACGGATGAAGTGGTCCAAAAATCCGGATCAGCTTGCCGTTCAGTTGCTCAATAGAGCCCAAAATGATCTTGTACTGCTTCAAGTCGATATGCGTGAAAATCAAACTCGGGTATTATTGCAGGAACACGATGAGGCCTATATCGATATTCACGATGATTTGACCTTCTTGAATGATAACAGTTTTATTTGGTCAAGTGAGCATGACGGATGGCGTCATTTATACCACTACAATGCACAAGGAGAATTGATTCGTCAATTGACTCAGGGGAATTACGACGTGACGGCCTTTTATGGGTTTAATCCTAGAATAGGACGATTGTATTTTCAGTCTTCCCAGCGAGGAAGTATATATCGCGATCTCTATTCCATGAATATCTCGGGGACCAATAAGGTGCGATTATCTCAAGAAAAAGGAACCCACGACGCCGATTTTAGTGCAGATTTCAGTCATTTTATTCAGAAATTTTCCTCGGTGACGACACCTAATCGATTTACTTTACATTCCGGATTAGACGGTTCAGAATTGCGGGTTCTAAAAGATAATTCCGAGTTAATTGACTTGGTAAAGAACTACAATCTTAATCCAAAAACTTTTGACAGTATTTATGTCAATGGAAATTGGCTCAACACTTATGTCATCAAACCGAAGTCCATTGACCTCACTAAGAAATATCCAGTATTGATGTTTCAATACAGTGGCCCCGGTTCCCAGCAGGTCGCAGATCGATGGAATGATGCCAATGATTATTGGCATCAATACTTGGTTAATCAAGGACTGGTTGTGGTTTGTGTTGATGGCCGTGGCACGGGTCTTAAAGGACGAGATTTCAAAAAGGTGACCCAGGGAAAATTAGGATTATACGAAGTACAAGATCAAACCGCAGCAGCACAAGAGATCGCCAAGTGGTCTAACGTAAATCCTGACAAAATAGGGATTTGGGGTTGGAGTTATGGTGGCTTTATGTCCGCTAATTGTCTTTTTCAGGGCGAGGGGATATTCTCAATGGCAATCTCTGTGGCCCCGGTAACTTCGTGGCGCTTTTACGATTCAATCTATACAGAGCGCTATATGGGACTTCCTCAAGATAACGCCCAAGGTTATGACGCACACGCCCCTTTAGTTCATGTTTCAAAAATGACCGGAGATTTACTCTTGGTTCACGGAACGGCAGACGACAATGTCCATGTTCAAAATTCGATGCGATTAATCGATGCTCTTGTGAAAGCCAACAAGCCTTTTGATTGGCTTATTTATCCGGATAAAAATCATGGAATCTACGGGGGGTATACCCGTCAGCATCTTTATCGAAAAATGACCGATTTTATTCAAAAAAACTTAATGACTAACCAATAAAACGAACAAATATGACATCAGCAACCAATACCAAAGAATTTTTTGGCCATCCCAGAGGGCTTTTTGTCCTCTTTTTTACAGAGATGTGGGAGCGTTTTTCCTATTATGGAATGCGCGCGATTCTCGTACTGTATCTTGTGTCCCAAACGGATGCCGCAAACGCAGGTTTAGGTTGGGCTAACGATAGTGCCTTAGCGCTTTACGGTTGGTATACCATGTTGGTTTATGTGGCATCAATCCCCGGAGGCTGGCTGGCTGATAAGTTTTTTGGACAAAAGAAATCAGTGCTTTACGGCGGAATCCTTTTGGTTATTGGACATAGTGTTCTTGCTATAGAGGAAATGTGGGCATTTTATTCTGGACTGTCATTAATCATCGCTGGGGTTGGGATGCTCAAGCCTAATATTTCTACCATGGTAGGTGGGTTGTATAAGCCCGGAGATATCCGTCGAGATAAAGGGTTTACCATATTTTATATTGGCATTAACCTAGGCGCTTTTCTCTCGAGTCTAATCGTGGGCTATGTGGGCGAAGTTATGGGTTGGCATTATGGATTTGGACTTGCTGGAATTGGTATGACTTTGGGCTTAATCCAGTATGTTTTGGGTCAAAAATACCTTAAAGATGTCGGAAATTATATTGGCGCTTCTAAAGATGAGGAAGAGATTGCGGCACTGAATCGTCCGCTTACCAAGATTGAAAAAGACCGCGTAGTGGTTCTATTTTTATCGTTTTTCTTGGTGATTGTTTTTTGGGGGGCTTTTGAACAGGCGGGCGGTCTTATGAATATTTACGCCATGGAGAATACCAATAGAATGCTCTTTGGTCTTGAAGTACCCGCCTCGTGGTTTCAGTCTTTAAATGCCATGTTTATTATCTTCTTGGGAACTGCAGTCGCTGCCTACTGGGCAAAGCGCAAGTTGCGTGGTCAACTGTCGACGTCACTTTTCAAAATGATCATTGGTTTAATCATCATGGGGACTGGGTTTTTCTTTATGTCAGCGGCCTCAACAGAATTTGAAACGACAGGGTCCTCTGCGATGTATTGGTTGGTTTTGGCCTATTTATTTCATACGGTAGGAGAGCTTTGTATTTCTCCAGTAGCCCTTTCATACATAACAAAGTTGGCCCCACTGAAATACGCTTCACTGATGATGGGGGTTTATTTTGCTATGACTGGTTTTGGGAACAAACTAGCTGGTCTGCTGGGAGAATCTGCATCGACTTATGGAGAATTTACCATCTTTACAGGAATCGCTTTATTTTGTATCACCTTCGGGTTGATTGTCCTGTTGATCAGAAAGAAATTAGAAGTATTAACGCATGGTATAGAAGATACCGAACATTAACAGAACAACCACTATGGACACTGATATCGAAAATTTATTTAAAGACAAGGTTCTCGGGCATCCAGCAGGACTTTTTGTATTGTTTTTTACCGAAATGTGGGAACGATTTTCTTATTATGGGATGCGATCCCTTTTGGTGATGTTCTTTACAGCCTCTTTACTCGACCACGGTTGGGGATGGCCTCGTGAATACGCCTTTGCCATTTTTGGAACCTACACTTCTTTGGTTTATCTCGCTACCCTGCTCGGGGGTTATATTTCTGATAAGAAAATAGGGTTCAGATATGCTATTTTGATTGGCGCATTACTCATGACCTTGGGGCATGCCTTTATGGCTTTAGAAACTGAATTTTTTATCTATTCAGGTCTTGTTCTTTTGGTTTTTGGGACAGGGTTTTTTAAGCCCAACATGACTTCGATTATCTCTGCCATGTACGCTACGCGTCCAGAGAAAAAGGATGGCGCTTATACCATATTTTATATGGGGGTTAATGCCGGAGCGTTCCTTGGGATATTGCTCTGTGGTTATATGGGCGAGCAAGTGGGCTGGTCTTGGGGCTTTGGTCTTGCGGGAATCTTTATGCTTTTTGGATTGCTCCAATTTTGGTGGGCTCAAGATATTTTTGGCAGTATCGGACTAAAGCCTAAAAAAGTAGATAATGAAACTGAGCTGGGACCCGATGAACCAAAACTCAACCCGTTTTCAAACCTTCAATTGTTAATTATTGCTCTTGCTTCTATCATTGGTTTAGCCTGGATGATCAACGATCCGGTAGCAAAAATTTCGGAAGGAGCCTATAATCTGTTTGATTTCAGTATTGCTGGTTTAGCGGGATCTTCGTTTATGATTTTATTGGCTCTTGTCCTATTTATATTACTCCTAGCCATTCGTCTGCCGCGCTATGACAAAATCACTAAGGACCGGATGTTAGCGGTAATGTTTTTTGCGTTTATTACCATTTTCTTTTGGGCGATTTTTGAACAAGCACCAAGTTCCTTGACCATCTTTGCTCGTGATTATACCGATCGCATGCTCGAAGGGAATGCTGCCTTAATTTTTAAAGTTGTTGATGGACTGGTCACGATTGTTCCATTGGCGGTTATTACTTGGGTGTTATTCAAGCTTTTTGGTCAAATATTTACCCGTTTTAAGTGGTCAAATATCATCTTGGGGCTCAGTTTTATAATAATTTGGGCTATTGCGCTTTATCGATTAAATGATAAATTCAGTCAAGATGTAGCCGAGATTGATGCGTCCTGGTTTGGTATTTTGAACTCCTTGTTCATCATTACATTTGCCCCGTTGTTTTCGCGATGGTGGGAAAGTAAATACAATCCAAGTGCCAATATGAAATACGCCATTGGGATGCTCTTACTGGGTCTAGGGATGGCATGTGTTGCCGTGGGGGCATCGGATATACCTGTTGGGGCTGAGACAGCTTCAGTGAGTATTATATGGTTAGTCCTAGTCTATTTTTTCCATACCATGGGAGAGCTTTGCGTTTCCCCTGTGGCTCTATCCTATGTCAGTAAGTTAGTTCCTGGACGTATGATTGCGATCATGTTTGGAGTTTGGTATTTAGCTGTAGCTATTGGCATGAAACTTGCTGGTGTTTTTGGTGAGGCCTCTGAAGAAATTGCGCAGACTGAAGGCTTGAGTTCCTTCTTTTGGATGCTGACCTTTGTCGCCGTAGGGTTAGGCGTATTTTCTGCATTAATGTACCCACTTATTAAGAAATTAATGCACGGAGTCCGTTAAACAGGGAAGTTAATTTTTTGTGCTGTTTATTGAAAGAAGAAAGAATGAGTTTTCGAGCGATTATACTGCTAGGTTTTATTTTTTTGACCCCTGTGCTCATGGCTCAGGAGGTTCAATGGATGTCTATGAGTGAGGCCCTCGCAGCTCAAAAAATCAAGCCCAAAAAAATCTTTATTGACGTCTATACGGTTTGGTGTGGCCCTTGTAAAAGTTACGATCGAAACACTTTTAGTAACCCGGATGTAGCGGCATTTATTAACGAGTATTTCTACCCGGTTAAGTTTAATGGAGAAGGGGATGAGACGATAGTATATAAAGGTAAAACTTACGACAATCCGAGATACGACCCGGCCAAGGCTAAGCGACGCAATTCGGTTCATGAGTTTTCGCGTTACTTGGGGATAAATGCCTATCCGACTGTGGTGTTTATGGATGAATCAGGGGGTCTGATTAAAAGTGTTCGAGGCTATAGAACGGCGCCACAATTAGAGTTATTCTTAAGATTTTTTGGGACCGATCTCTGGAAAAGCATCCGTACTCAAGAGGCTTATGATCAATATGTCGCTAATTTTAAACCCAGTTTCCAATGAATGGACTAAAAAATGAATTGATGCCTCGAGCTTTGAGGAATTCGCTAAAGGGGCATAAAATTAGCTTAGTCATTTTATTTATTTTGTGTTTAGGCACACTTCCGATGCATGCCCAAATAAAATGGATGAGCATGAATGAGGCTTTGGCGGCCCAGACACAAAACCCCAAGAAAATTTTTATGGATGTGTACACCGATTGGTGCGGCCCTTGTAAGATGCTCGATAAAAATACTTTTACCAATAAGCGCTTGATACGCTATGTCAATAAGCATTATTATGCTGTAAAATTTGATGGAGAAGGTACTGAGGCTATTGATTACAAAGACTTTACTTATACAAACCCAAATCATCAGCCTGAGCGCAAGGGCCGAAATGCACAGCACTTTTTTGCAGATGCTTTACGCATTAATGCCTATCCTAGTTTGGTCTTTTTTGATGAAAATGGTGATTTGATTCAAGCCCTTCCAGGATACAAGACTGCTGAGGAACTAGAAATCTTTTTAAAGATGATCGCTACTGACCAGTACAAAGAAATTACGACAGAAGAGGCTTGGATCCAGTATCAAGAGGCCTTTAAAGGTAATTTTTAAACTCAGGTTCACGGGTCTCAATAGCCCCGAATTTGTACGTGTCCAAAAATTTTTGATTTATTTCTTTGGCATGTTTTCGCCAGCGTTGCACCACGTTCTGATTATTAGATCCATCGGCGAGTATAACACGAGGTTTAAGCTCGTGAACCAATTGCTCCAAATGAATATTGGCATTTTTGGTAAGCAGGACAATCCCACCACTTAGTTGAGGATATAAACCGCTTGAGTCAATGATAATGATGGGGATTTGGTCAAACCTCATAATACTGCTTAAGGTACGTTCCTGTGTCAAAATCTGGATGTTATGTTTTGAGTAATCGCGCATTAAACGAGAATTTTGCCCAGGTGCATTCGAAAATCCCAAAACACCTTCTTTCGTTTTTGCGATAACTACAGTATGCTTGTATCGATGCAATAACGCAAATTGAATTTCTTGGTCTTCAGCCGTGAGACGCTGCACAATGTGCCCTGTTGAGATGATGCTGAGTAGGAGGGGGCAATAGAGGGTAATTATTTTTCTTTTATTAATCCAAGGATGTTGTCCGCCCCACCATAAAAACAAGGCCAATAAATAATAGCTGCATAAGGTATGTATAGAGAGGTTTAATTCATCTAGGAGTAAGTCCTGATCGATCGAAATCCATTCAACGCTGCTTAAAATTAATTGGATTAACTGTTCCCAAATGTCAAAGACCATAAGGGGGATATTTATCATAATACTGCTTAAGGTAATAACCACCCCTAAGACTACCACTGGGCCCATCAATGGGAGAATAATGAAATTACTCAGCCAAAACATTAGCGGAAACTGGTGAAAATAATAAATAGATAAGGGACCTACTCCAATTTGTGCCGCCATCCCGACAATGTGAAGCTGAACGAGATAACGGTAAATTTTGTTTTTTGGGCGCCACAGGCTTTCGATTCTTGAGGGGATAAAGGTTTTAGGGCCATCACGGCAACAAAACTCAACTGAAAGCCCACCGAGAACAACCAATTGGGCGCAGCCCAAAGGAGTAATATATAGCTCAAGATTAAACTGTTGGAGCCACTTATGGGTCGACCCAATAAAGAAGCACATTGCCATACACTAAACATACATACGGCCCTGGTGATTGAAGGGCTAAGTCCGCAGATTGTGGCATAGAACCAGAGCAAAAAATAAGAGTAAAGGCTTGAATTTTCGTGCCATAGGCTAGAGATTTTAGTGGGGTCAGGAGCCATTTTAAAAGCACCACCACCATGGCTACATGCATGCCCGATAGTGCGAGAACGTGTAGGGCCCCAGCATGGGCAAATTGTGTTTTTAGCTCTGGCGTTATATCTTCTGTTTGCCCAAGTATTATGGCCAGCGCTAGGGCCCTGGATACATTTGATATTGGAGCCTTCTGCCAAAATTGCGCCAGTCGAGCATTGATTTTTTGGGCTCTGGCCTTAAAGCTCAAAGGGTATTTGCTCCAACAATAAATTTCCTTGCTTGAAATTTGAACATATCGCTCAATCCCTTGACTGTGGAAATAGGCTTTAGGGTCAAACCCTCCTGGATTTTTACTTTTGCTGATGACTTTTGGCGTGGTATGGGTCCAAAGTGTTTGATCCAAATCTATGAACGATTTCAGCAGAGAATCGTTAGAGACCAGGGCTACTTTATAACGTATATTTTGCTCCGGGCAATGATAAACGGCTAGATATCGTGCAGTGTTCCCCCTTGGTTTTAGTCATGCTTGAACCTGTATAGCATGCAATTGTGTTGGATCAAGGTGGTCGTGCTCATGAGTTTCTTCCGTGTTATTTTTGTCACCCTTAATAGGCTCTGCAGGCCTTTGATTGGTATAGTGCAGACCTCCGATGACCGCCCAAAGGCAAAAAAACCAAAGCCGAAAAAACCACCAGAATTGAGGTCTATGATGAGCGGTTATAGAGTAGCTTATGACCAATACCAAACCTATTCCTAAGTAAAAGCGTTAACTGGAAGGCTGGGCATGTTATAAAAATGGCCCAAAAGTATTCCGAAACTAAGCCCAAGAGCTATTTCAAAAAGTCGTGTATTGATTGGTTGGGACACTCCCTAAATGAGGTTAAAGGGAGTTTAATGCAAGCTACATGTTTACCAAATGCGTCGGGCAAAAACAAAGTGCTTTTTCCAATAGGTATCCTTTAATTTAGAAATTGTCACTCCGCTTGAAGTCCCCGAATGAATAAATAGTGTTTCATTTTTTGCACTCTGCGTAACCAGACCAACATGAGTCGCTTTGGCTTTTGATTTGAGCGTTTTAAAAAACACCAAGTCACCGGGCTTTAATTTACTCGGCGCAATTTTGCGCCCTTGATGGATCAGCTCTTTTGTAGTGCGCGGAACATCGATATCTATGGCTTTAAAGCTTTCGAAAATGAGTCCGACAGACCTAGTGCTAATGAACAAAGAATGATTAAATTAACTAATGGTTTATGAGAAGAGACCATGTCGTTTTTACTTATTGAGTGTGTTCAAAAATTAATGTGACTACGCGTTTGCTCGCCCCTAAGGGACCCAACTTTTCAAGGAGCTGATCGTAGGCCTTGAGTTGCGCAGATCGACCCTGTGGGCTAAGCAAATGAGCCAAGTGATCCATAAGGGTCCTTTCATTGAACTGGTCTTGAATAAGTTCTGGAACTGCAGGAGCATCAAGGATTAAATTGACCAGAGAAATGTAGGACAGCTTAATGATGCGTTTGGCAATATGATAGGATAGCCAATGTCCTTTGTAACAAACTACTTGTGGCACATTTAATAAGGCCGTTTCCAATGTGGCTGTGCCGGAGGTAACCATCGCGGCATGGGCAACACTGAGAATTGAATAAGTGTCTCGAGTCACCACCTGAATTTTTGACAAGTCAATCAGTTGTTGATAAAAGCTTAATTCTATCGAAGGAGCGCCGGCAACAATAAACTGATAGTCTTTAAACTTATCCGCCATTTTTGCCATAGTGGGAAGCATTGCCGAGATTTCTTGCTTACGACTTCCAGGAAGCAGAGCAATTATCGGACGCTTATCCAAATTGTATTTTGATCGAAATTGATCCTCATAGACTCCGGGCTTATTGAGGAGCGCATCACGAAGCGGGTGTCCCACAAAATGAACAGGACAGCCTCGCTGGCCAAAAAATTCCTCTTCAAAGGGCAAAATAACATAGAGGGCCTTAACATCACGGCGAATATCTTTAACGCGATTTTCTTTCCACGCCCAAGCTTGAGGGGCAATATAGTAATGAACCGGAATATTTTGTTTTTTGGCCCAGCGCGCAATACGCATATTAAAGCCAGGATAGTCAATGAGAATTAAAACGTCCGGACTGAAGGCCTGAATGTCTTTTTTACAGCGTTTTATATTGCCCAATATGGTTTTGAGATTGAATAAAACCTCGATAAACCCCATGAATGCCAAATCCCGAAAGTGGGTCACTAAGGTCATGCCTTGGGCCTGCATGAGATCACCCCCCCAACCTCGAATTTCTGCCTTAGGATCTTTATGCTTGAGTTCACGAATCAGATTAGATCCGTGTAAATCTCCAGAGGCCTCTCCCGAAATGATGTAATACTTCATATCAGAAAAAATATAAAAAATAGGTGGCTAGAGCCGCCACAATTGTTGCCAAAAGGACACCCCTAGCTTCGTATTCTTGGTTGCGTCTTAAAAACTCAAAAAAGGCGAGTAAGTTAGGCAGTGCGCCGAGGGAAATCAACATCCACAATCGTTGAGTTTGTAAAAATCCGGTCCACATCGCTTCAATATTACTGTTGTTTAACAGACTAAAAATAAACAGGCACAACAGTACGCCAATTCCGTTAAATATAAACCCTACTAATAAGCCTTTAAAAATTCTTTTACTCATGACTTAACTTCCATTGGTTAATTAAAGGAATAGCATAATGCGCTGTCAAATCATATTGAACAGGAACCACTGAGATATAGCCATTGTCCAAAGCCCACTGATCGGTGTCCTGGCCTTGATCTAGGTTTACAAATTCCCCTGAGAGCCAATAATACGTGCGTCCCCATGGGCTTTTGCGTTTGTCGAATTGTTCCACCCATTGGGCGTTGGCCTGACGACAAATTTTGATTCCTTTGAAGGGCGCTTGGTCGATTTTGGGAAAATTCACATTCAAAACAACCCCCTGAGGCATGCCGTGTTTAAGGCATTCTTTGGTGAGATGTTGAATGGGTTCTATGGTGTGACTAAAGTCTGCATTGTAACTAAAATCCAAAAGTGAAAAGCCGATAGCGGGAATGCCCATAGTTCCTGCTTCCACGGCGGCACTCATCGTTCCGCTGTAGATGACGTTTATTGAGGCATTGCTTCCATGATTGATCCCACTGACCAGAAGATCAGGTTTGCGATGCAGGACTTCGTTGACCGCAATTTTGACACAATCCGCCGGAGTTCCGCTGCAGCTGAACTCCCGAATATCTAAGGAATCATCTACATTTATTGGATCGCAATACAAGGTGTCATTGACCGTAATGGCATGACCCATACCGCTTTGTGGAGCATCGGGCGCCACGACAACCACTTCACCCAATGGCAGCATGGCCTTGATCAAGGTTCTGATTCCAGGGGCGGTTATCCCGTCATCATTAGTGACCAATATAAGGGGTCTATCTTGCTCCATATTTTGATTTAGGGTTAAAAATACGCTTATCTGAGGGGAAAACACAATTTGAAATTGATTTTTAAAGCCCTTGGTTTAACAAAAAATTAGCAGCGAATCGCTAAGGCTCCCCTTTTATTTTTAGCTATTTTAGAAGACTAAAATCAGAAGAATGCGAATATTGAAAAGGAATTGGAGAATTTTACTCTTAGGGGTGTTTGTTGCTGTGGCTTCGTGCAGCTTTACCGCCAAAGAATTCAACGATCCAAGTAAAGATCGATTGCTGATCGATCTGATCAGTTATGTTTTGGAAAAAGGACATTACGACCCAAAGGAACTCGATGACACTTTTTCAATGAATGTTTGGGAGAATTTTATTGAATCCTTGGATCCTTTAAAACGCTATTTTTTAGCTCAGGACATAGAGGATTTTCGGGCCTATAGTTTGCTTATTGATGACCAAATCCGTCAGAAGGAGTTAAGCTTTTTTGATATTGTATACGACACTTATCTTGAGCGATCAGAGGCGACTAAGGCCTATTACAAAGATATTTTGGCCGAGCCTTTTGATTATGCCGTTCAGGAAAGTATCAATACCGATTACGACCAATTGGAATATGCTACAACTGCTCAAGAATTAAAAGAACATTGGCGCAAACAACTTAAGTATACGGCACTGTCTAATTTGTACGATCTGATCGAAGAACAAAAGGAAGCCAGAGGGATGAATCCAGACAGTATCCCTTCGGACGAGATTAGAGATTTGATTGATATGAGTACAGCAGATCTCGAGGCCAAGGCCCGTGAGACCACGCTTTCTACCTTAGACGATAATTATGACTTCACCGATGATTTGGAACGCAAAGACTACTTTGGCGTTTATCTCAATGCCATCGTTTCTGAATTTGACCCGCATACGAATTATTTTGCCCCACCGGATCGAGATCGATTTGATTTGCGCATGAGCGGGAAACTAGAGGGAATCGGTGCGCGCCTGCAGAAGAAAAATGACTACATCACCATAGTCGAGGTGATTAGCGGGGGTCCAGTTTGGCGTGGAGAGCATCTCGAGGTGGGTGATGCCCTCATTAAGGTACGTCAAGAGGATGAAGATGAAGCCGTCAGTTTGGTCGGGATGCGTGTGGACGATGCGGTTAAATTGATCAAAGGTCCTAAGGGGTCTAAAGTTATTTTGACGGTAAAGCGGGTTGACGGCACGATCGATGAGGAAATTATTGAGCGTGATGTGGTAGAACTCGCCGAGACTTACGCTAAATCCACAATTATTGAACAGGATGGTAAGCGCTATGGCTTAATTAACTTACCGGCCTTTTATTTTGACATGACAAATTATGGAGAGCGTAATGCTGCTACGGATGTGCGACTCGAAATTGAAAAACTAAAAAATGAGCAAATTGATGGCCTAGTTATGGATTTGCGCAATAATGGGGGAGGTTCTTTGAGAACGGCAGTCGATATAGCCGGGTTATTCATCAAAAATGGCCCTGTGGTACAGGTGGCATCCAATGGGGCACGTAAAGAGGTGTTAAAAGACCGAGACAATGATATTGCTTGGGATGGCCCACTGGTGCTGATGATTAATGAGCTCTCTGCTTCCGCTTCAGAGATTCTCGCCGCTGCGATGCAAGATTATAAACGTGGAATTATTTTAGGGAGTGCACAATCCTACGGTAAAGGAACCGTCCAAAATATGATTGACCTCAACCAATGGTTGCGCAATAATGATCTTGGAGATATGGGCGCACTAAAGATGACCACACAGAAGTTTTACCGGGTAAACGGTGGGTCTACACAACTCGAAGGCGTGAAGAGCGATATTGTAATGCCGGATCGATATAGTTATATCGAAATTGGGGAACGTGATTACGACAATCCACTGCCACACGACAATATTACTGCTGCAGAGTATGAAGTTTGGCCAGGGTATATTGATTACGAGGGAACCCTTGAGCGAAGTAAGGAGCGTTTAGCCTCTAATGCTCAAGTAAATCTTATCGAAGAAAATGCTCAATGGATTAAATCCAACCAAAACGATCAAGAGCTCAGCCTATCCCTTGATGAGTACATTGCAGAAATGCAACGTCGCGAACAAGAGAATGAGCGATTTGAGGCGATTAAGGATTATGATAACAAGTTGAATTATGCCTCTTTACAGGATGATTTACGACTTATGGATCAAGATACCACCTTGCGCGAGCAACACCGACGCTGGCATAAGGCTTTGGCTAAAGACGTCTATGTGGAGGAGGCCGTTCACATATTAGCGGATCTAAAAATGAACAATATCCGACCCAGTAAGGTCGCTAAGATTCAGGATTAAGTTATGCGTGCTAAGGCTATGGAGCAATCAGACTCATGGGGTTTAAAATTTATTAAAAATCCATTGGGGCTTCTGAGCTTTATCCTTCTTATTTTGGCCACGTTTTTGGCCCTATTTGCCTATGTTTTAGCACCAGATGATTCTCCAAATGCCAATAATATGCATTTGTCCATCGCTGCAAAACCCCCGGGATTTGAGGTTTTGATGTGTATCGTTCCTAATCTTGAGGCCCCAGAGGTCTCTCAATGGACCGCTTTTTTATACGGGAGGCCAAAAGGAGTTTTAGAAATACCCATTAAACAATACAGAGAAGTTGCCGATGGTTTGGAGGTGACCCTTCTTCAGCCGGCAGCTGATGGAACTCAAAAAAGACTTTACACCTTTGACGAGCTTGTTCCTTCGGGAGAAAAATTCCAGCTGGCTCAGGTCATTAAGCGCTATAAATTTTGGTTGGGCACTGATAAATACGGAAGAGACTTGCTCAGTAGAATTCTCATCGGGTTAAGAGTCTCTTTGTCTGTCGGGTTTATTGCTGTATTGATCTCACTGGTCATTGGCATAAGTCTCGGGGCTATTTCGGGATATTTTGGCGGCAGAACAGATCAAATCATCATGTGGCTGATTAACGTAACCTGGTCGATTCCTACTTTATTATTAGTTATCGCCATTACCCTTGCCCTAGGTAAGGGGTTTTGGCAGGTCTTTATCGCTGTGGGGCTAACCATGTGGGTTGAGGTAGCCCGTGTGGTGCGTGGACAAGTCATGAGTGTTAAACAAAGACAATACATCACCGCAGCTCGAGCTCTCGGCTATTCAGACCTCAGAATTATCTGGCGTCATATACTGCCTAATGCGCTTACTCCTGTAATTATAATTTCAGCGGCTAATTTTGCCTCTGCGATATTGATTGAAAGTGGTCTGAGTTTCTTAGGGATAGGAGCGCAACCGCCTATACCGAGTTGGGGGAGTATCATTAAAGACCACTACGCCTATATTGTTTTAGGAAAGCCTTATTTAGCGCTCGTTCCCGGATTTGCTATTATGATTTTAGTTATGGCATTTATGCTTTTAGGCAATACCCTAAGGGATGTTCTTGATGTCAAGCAATAATTAGGAAATATTGATGTAGTTGGCGCTATCGAGTTTTACAAAAATGAAAAGTAAAATCGTAAATCCCCACAATCCTGAACCACCGTAGCTGATAAAGGGCAAGGGAATCCCGACTGTGGGTAAAAGACCGATGACCATACCAATATTGATCATAAAGTGTATAAAAAGAATTGAGGCTACAGAATATCCGTAAACGCGCCCAAAAATTGATTTTTGCTTTTCGGCACGATAAAGTACGCGCAAAATTAGGGCAACAAATAGGCTAATTAATAATAGGGACCCCATAAAACCCCATTCTTCTCCAACGGTTGAAAAAATATAATCTGTGTGTTGCTCAGGCACGAAATTACCTTTTGTTTGTGTTCCTTGAAGCCAACCTTTGCCCCACCAACGTCCACTACCAATAGCAATTTCACTTTGGTGGGTATTGTACCCAATAGAATTACTGTCCACGGTCTTGCCTAAGACTAAATTTATTCGATCGCGATGTCTTTGCTCAAATACAGAGTAGAATACGTAATTTACAGAGTAGGCAAAGCCTATAGCAAGGGCAAAAATTATTAAGGATTGTCCCCATTTGATACGCATTCGTTTGCGTTTTAGGTTCCAAAGATAAAGGCCCAAAACCAGTAATAATAATAGGGCAATGCCCTGAACCTCGAGTAACAGCGTTCCAATAAATAATAGGCCGAGCACTGCGGCAAAGGTCAAAAACAAATAATTCAATCCCTCGCGATAAAGAGGGAGGATAAAAGCCAAGTAAACCAGCGCACTCCCGGGGTCAGGCTGGGGGATAATTAAAAGGGCGGGTAACATCATGATAAGCAAGGATTTCCATTGATCCTGCCACGAACGTATATTGGTTTGTATGTCCCCGACAAATTTACCCAAGGCCAATGCCGTGGCTGTTTTAGCAAATTCACTGGGTTGAATACTGAATCCACCAAAGGCGTACCAAGAAGTGGCTCCATTGACGGTCTGTCCAAACACATAAAGTCCAACCAGAGCTGCTAAGGCGAATAAATAAATCAAACTTGAAAAGCGCTCGTAGAACTTGGCTTCAACGGCTAAAATGAAAATGATAAGAACAACACTTAAAAGGATCCAGATTAATTGTTTGCTGTAAATCTGAGTCAGATCCCAAATGTTTTGCGTGTCACTCATAGAGGCGGAATAAATATTCAGCCAACCAAATCCAACCAAGGCAAAATAAAGGAGGACGATCCACCAGTCTATTTTCGAATTTATCTGTCGGTAACGCGTCATTGATTTATTCTAAATGGTTGCCCTGAATAAGGTTTTTCATATTCACTCATTAAACTGCCCTTGAGCACATATTGCTCCATGTCTTTGCGGCTTATGCTGTCCCGGAGGTATTTTTCTGTCATCAGCCCAGCGATCCGGCCGGCCCATCGTGAGCCCCAGTAGCCATTTTCAACAAATACGGCCAAAGCGATTTTGGGATCATCTTTGGGAGCAAAAGAGATAAAAACAGAGTGATCGGTAAGTTGCATGCGTTTGCCGTTTACCTTTATATAGTTTTCGGCAGTACCGGTTTTGCCGCAGATTTCAATTCCGGGAATGCCGATATACGGTTTTGAGGCGGTTCCATAGACATAAACGTCAGCCATGCCTTCAATCACAGGATCAAAATACTTTGGATCAATAGTGGTGTTTTGCCGTGTGGTGTAAGCCTCAGGTATAGAATCACGTCCGCCTACGTTCTTAATGATATGTGGCGTATAATAATAACCCCGATTGGCAATGACACTGGTAAAATGAACCATTTGCATGGGGGTCAAAAGAACCTCTCCTTGGCCAATGGCATTTGAAATTGTAGCCGGACTGTACCATTTATATTTTGGATATTGATAAAAGCGATTGTAAAATTCCGCATCAGGAATGAGCCCTTTATTGCCCGCTGGGAGGTCGTATCCCAAGTAATCGCCTAGTCCAAAACTTCTGAGGTGTTGTCGCCATCGTTCAATCCCTTCTTGTGGGGTTGGGTATTTGTCAATTGTTTTGCGGTAAGCATTGGCAAAATATGAATTACAGGAATGGGCGATACCACCGATCAGGGCCAATGGCGTTTGATGGTCATGGCATCCCAGGGGTTTAGACCCGCCGTAGTTGTAACCGCCATAACAAGACACATAATCATTGGGTGTAATAACTTGTTCTTGCAGTGCAATAAGCGCGGTCAAAGTCTTAAATGGAGATCCTGGAGGATATTCTCCTTGAAGTACACGATCAAAAAGTGGTTTGGCAATAGTGTCGTAATACAATTTTGTAAAATTTTTCGATCGTTGGCGTCCTACAAGGAGGGCAGGGTCGTAGTTTGGGGCAGCGACTAAAGCCAGAATTTCACCATTTTTTGGATCCAAAGCAACGATACCTCCTCGTTTATTCACCATAAGTAACTCTCCGTATTCTTGGAGTTTAGCGTCAATGGTTAGGGTGATGTCCGTACCGCGCACTGCGGGTGTATCAAAAGCGCCGTCTTTGTATGGGCCAATATCTCGATTGAAATTATCTTTTTGAATGTACTTTATTCCTTTCTGCCCGCGCAGCTCCTCTTCGTATTGTTTTTCGACGCCAGCGGCACCAATGAGTTCCCCCATTTGATAGTCCGGGTTCATTTTGATGGTGTAATCATTTACCTCGGAGACATAACCTAAAACATTGGCTGAATGGTTTACCTGATAATCTCTTAAAGAGCGTTTTTGAATGTAGAATCCTCGGTACTTATACATTTTCTCCGATAGTCCCGCAAATTCGCTTTTTGTAAGTTGTGCGGCCACCACTGAGGGGAGATTTGGCGAGTATCTTTTTGCCCGTTCTATGGCCGAGTTAAAGTCTTCTTTGGATAAATTAAGGAGGGCACAAAATTCAAGGGTGTCAAGCGGTTTCATATTTCTAGGAACGACCATGACATCGTAAGACGGCTGATTGGCCACCAGAAGTTGACCATTTCTATCAAAAATATAGCCCCTTTGGGGGTAGTCAAAAACGGTTCTTATGGCATTATTATCGGAAAGTTGGGAATAGGTTGAGTCGTAAATTTGCAAATAAAATAGACGGCCTACATAGGTTAAACCAACAATCAGTACTAGAAAAAACAACAGGCTTTTTCTCATGTATTTTTTCGGTTAAAAAATTGAAAAGCAGTCAAGATTAAAACCGTGCTCAAAAGGCTGGTAATTAGGGTTGACTTTAAGACCAAAAGCCAATAAGCCAACGAACCCGCTTCAAGGGAAAACAAAACAAGGTGGTGCAAAATTACCGCAGAGAGCACAAAGATAAGTTGTTGGCCCATGGGGGCATTGGCAATTTTAACCGTATTGTATTGATAGCTCACCCCAAATGAAAAGTTTAAAAGCGTGGGGCGAATCCAAGCTAAAAAGACTGAAGCTGCTGCGTGCGCTCCACCAGTATCATTAAAAATATCAATGCCTAATCCAAGGGCAAAGCTGGAGACGATCAACCAAACGCGATTTCCTGATAGTGGATATAAGAGTATGAAATAGCAATACATTAAAGGATTGGCAAAGCCAAAAAGGAATATGCGGTCCATAACCAATATCTGAAGTATCAGCACCGCCAAAAAACGTCCTGAAATTGAAATCCACTGCGTACTAGAATTCATTTTGACTGAGTGTTTCGAGTTCTTGTATTTCTTGGGCTTCGGGTCTTTGAATTAAAAAGACGTGATAGAGACTGCTCATGTCCGTATAAGGACGAACACTGACTTCTAAATAATCTTGAGCCTTTGCAGGTTTGATGTCTGTGACGGTTCCAACAGGCCATCCTCGAGGAAATATTGTCGATTTTCCATCAGTCACCAGTGAGTCGCCAATAGATAAAGGAGCGATTTTGGGAATTTCAGTCAGCAATAGTTGATCAATGTGTTCTCCATCCCAAACTAAAGTGCCAAAATGATCTGAATTTTTACTCTTTACCACCACACGACTGTTTGTATTTAAAACGGACTGAGCCACAGAAAAGTGCTCGGAAACGTGTGTGATAATACCGACAATCCCCACGGGACTCGAGACGCCCATATCGGGAACAACTCCGTCTACACTCCCTTTGTCAATGGTTAGTGTATTTTTTCGTCTGTGGTAATTGTTGTTGATCACATGGGCTCGAATAATATTTAAAGAACGCCCCTCAAAAGTATCGATAACCACACCATTCCCAGGTAACTCAAGATTTATTCCAGGAATACTGTCCTGATTATCCTGCTTCGATTTATAATACTGAACCAATAACTGTGCGTTTGCCGCGCTTAACTCTTCGTTTTGTTCTCTAAGATCAAAGTAATTGCTTTTGTCAGCAATCCAAGAAAATACCGCTCCTGTAATTTTATTGGTCGAGGCAATATTTCGGGTATAAAGTCCTGAATGCGCTTTTTGGGTCAAGGCGTAACCTAGAGAAAAGAGCGCCAAAAACAACAGAAAATTTTTATTGCGGATAAAAAATTCAATAATCTGCTGCATGTCGGCTTATGTGCTCTATTATTTGATCAAAACACTTTTGTATTTAGCTAAGTTTTTCAGGCAAATCCCTGTGCCCCGCACTACGGCCCGAAGCGGGTCTTCTGCAATATACACTGGAAGGTCTGTTTTTTGAGACAGTCTTTTGTCCAGTCCGCGCAGCATTGATCCTCCTCCGGCGAGATAGATTCCGGTATTGTAAATATCGGCTGCTAATTCAGGTGGGGTTTGTGACAAGGTTTCCATCACAGCGTCTTCAATACGCAATATAGATTTGTCTAGTGCTTTAGCGATCTCTCGATAAGAGGTTTGTACTTGTTTTGGTTTTCCCGTGAGCAAATCACGTCCTTGAACTGCCATTTCATCTGGAGGGAGTTCCAAATCTTCAGTCGCTGCGCCAATTTGGATTTTTATCTTTTCCGCAGTGCGTTCCCCTACGTATAAATTGTGTTGGGTACGCATGTAATAAACGATATCATTGGTAAAGACATCCCCAGCAATTTTCACAGATTTATCGCAGACGATACCGCCTAAGGCCAAAACAGCAATTTCGGTAGTTCCTCCACCTATGTCAACAATCATGTTGCCCTTTGGCTGCATGATATCCACCCCAATACCGATGGCAGCGGCCATCGGTTCATGAATAAGATATACTTCTTTCCCATTCACGCGTTCAGCACTCTCTTTTACCGCCCGCATCTCTACCTCCGTAATACCGCTTGGTATGCATATGACCATACGTAATGATGGGGTAAGCCATTTTTTCTTGAGCGCCGGTATGTCTTTAATGAACATACTGATCATTTTTTCACTGGCGTCAAAATCTGCAATTACACCATCCTTTAAAGGGCGTATCGTTTTGATGTTCTCATGAGTCTTTCCCTGCATGCGCGCTGCCTCTCGTCCTACGGCGATAATTTTGTTGCTCATACGGTCTCGAGCAACAATACTTGGTGCATCCACGACAACCTTGTCATTGTGGATAATCAGCGTGTTTGCGGTTCCTAAATCGATGGCAATTTCTTCGGTCAAAAAGTCAAAAAATCCCATGCTGCGGTGCTTGTATTGGTGAATAGGTGGCGATTCCTAACAAATGTAATAAAATTTAGTGCTTAAAGTGACGTGTTCCAGTAAATACCATCGATAAATTATGTGCATTGCAATAGTCAATGCTCAATTGATCTTTTATAGAGCCACCAGGTTGAATAACCGCCTTAATTCCAGCGCGATCTGCGATCTCAACACAGTCAGGAAATGGGAAAAATGCATCACTGGCCATTACCGCTCCATTGAGGTCAAAATTAAAAGATTTTGCTTTTTCAATGGCTTGTCTTAAGGCATCTACTCTTGAGGTTTGCCCTGTACCACTGGCATAAAGTTGACCGTCCTTTACAAAGACTATAGTATTGGATTTGGTGTGTTTGCAAATTACTGAGGCAAACAAAAGATCGTCGATTTGCGCTTGTGTTGGGGCTTGGTCGGTCACGACGGTTAAATCACTTTGCTTATCTGTTTTGGCATCGCGTTCTTGACGTAAAACACCATTGAGACAGGTGCGTAGCGTGTAATCAGGACTGGAAAATAATTTTTGCACCAAAATTATTCTATTTTTCTTTTGGGAAAGAAGCGCAAGGGCCTCTTGGCTAAATCTAGGGGCAATAACCACTTCACAAAAAAGTTCATGAATCTGCTCGGCCGTTTCCAAATCAATTTTTTGGTTGGCGATAAGCACACCGCCAAAGGCAGAAACGGGGTCTGCAGCAAGAGCCTTTGCATAGGCCTCGCTTAAACTATTCCCTTGAGCCATGCCGCACGCATTATTGTGTTTTAAAATGGCAAAGCATGGTGAGGCGTCCGAGCCTTGAAATTCATTCATCAGTTGCACAGCAGCATCTACATCGAGTAGATTGTTGTAGCTCAATTCTTTGCCGTGTAGTTTGTCAAACATCTGATCCATTGCACCAAAAAATTCTCCTTTTTGATGCGGGTTTTCTCCGTAACGCAATGATTGACCTTGATCAACGCTCAGCTTTAAGTGATTTAGATGCGTCTCTTGATTAAAGTAATTAAAAATCGCAGTGTCGTAATGCGAAGAACAAGCAAAAGCCTTTGCGGCAAAACGTTTTCTTTGGGCTAGCGTAGTCGTACCGTTTTGCGCCTTTAGCAAATCTAAAAATTCTTGATAATCGGCCACTGAGGAAAGACAAAAAGTATCTGCAAAGTTTTTCGCGGCAGCCCGAATCAAAGAAATCCCCCCAATATCAATTTTTTCAATTATCGCTTGTGCATCAGCACCTGAGGCTACTGTTTGCTCAAAGGGATAGAGGTCAACAATGACTAAGTCAATTTGTGGAATAGAGAATTCAGCCATTTGTGATTGATCTCCTGCATGGTTTTGACGATTAAGAATCCCTCCAAAAATTTTAGGGTGTAATGTTTTTACCCGTCCGCCCAAAATGGATGGATATTCAGTCAGGTCCTCCACGGCAACCACAGGAATTCCCAGATCTTTTATGAATTGTTCCGTTCCACCGGTAGAGTAAATGGTTACCCCGTGGTCATTTAATTTTTCTACAATAGGGGCAAGACCATCTTTGTGAAATACAGATATTAGGGCTGATCGAATAGGGAGCGCTTGTTCCATGGAATTTTGTGTGAAATGAAGCCACAAAAGTAAGGAAATAAGCGCTAAAAACCGGTCTAAATTTCCTTTAAAAAGTCCTACCTTTAGACTTTATAATCAAAGCCAAAAATATCCATGATTGTTTATTTGCGCGTACTTAGAGAGAGCATTAATTTTGCCATTAGCGCTTTGATTAACAATAAGTTGAGAACGTTTCTTTCCCTCCTTGGGGTTACTATTGGTATTTTTTCAATCATTGCCGTTCTCGCTGCGGTAGATTCGCTTAAATCTGAAATCCAAGACAGTCTTAAAGGACTTGACAACAGTACCATTTACCTGGGGAATTTTTCCTTTGGACCGACAGAAGTTCCGCGCTGGAAGTGGGAACAATTTCCAGTGGCCTCCTATGAAGAATATCAATATTTAAAGAAAAATTTAAATCAAGCGCAAGCGGTTGCCTTTAACTTAAATGTGCGCAACGAAACGATAAAATTTGAAGACCGTTCTGTTGAGAATGCAAACATTGGCGCTTTCTCGCATGAATATTACGATATTGAGTCCTTACAAATTGACCAAGGTAGGTTTTACAATGAGTTGGAATCAAACAATGGGGCACAGGTCGTGGTTATTGGACATGAAATTGCAACCTCCTTGTTTTATGAAGCCGAACAGGCTGTGGGGAAAAAAGTGCGCCTTTATGGTAAAAAATTTACAGTCATCGGGGTCCTGAAAAAAGAAGGCTCCATTTTTAATGATTCCAAGGATACTTTTGTCTTTGTTCCGGTAAATGTCATTCGAAACATATTTGGCGCTAACAATCGCAATTTGTTTCCATTCATTATCATGAAGCCGAAGCCCGGCACCGATAACGAAGCCTTTATCGCTGACCTGAAATTAAAAATGCGCCTAAAACGTGGGTTGCGCCCAGAGCAGGAAGATGATTTTTTTGTCAATCAATTACAAGGTTTTGCTGATGCCATTGAGGATATAACAGGGACCATGAATTTTATCGGTATTATCATCAGTGCGTTTTCATTATTAGTGGGCGGTTTTGGGATTGCCAACATTATGTTTGTCAGTGTTAAAGAGCGTACAAGTTTAATTGGGATTCAAAAGTCTTTAGGCGCCAAACGTCGTTTTATCCTATACCAATTTTTATTCGAGGCTATGATTTTGGCAATTATTGGCGGAATTTTTGGTCTAATTCTCGTTTTTATTGCCTCAATAATTGCCTCTCAATTTACCGGCGATTTTGAGTTTGTACTCTCTCCGTTTAATATGCTTATTGGGACTGTAGTTGCCGCTTTAATTGGGCTTATTTCAGGAATACTTCCTGCGTTAAAAGCTTCTAAGCTCGATCCGGTTGAGGCCATCCGCACGGGAATGTAATGAGTGCGTGAGAATCGCTTTTTAAACCAGAAATAGCTTGCCTAAATTAGGAGTGGGTTACCTTGAAACTCTTTTGTTCGAGATCCACACTCAGTCGCGCCCAATCTTCAGCCATAGTCCAAAGAAACTCAATACTATTATCATCCGCTTCAATGAGCTCAAGTTGCCCATTAAAGGCAGGGTGATGTCCGCGTAATCTTATTAATTCAAGTTGTTTTTGAACAAGTGATGAATTGATCCTCTCTTGAATTTGGTCAGGGGTCAAGTTGGTGCGGTTTATTTCTTTGTGGTTCCCTTGATCTGAATCGGCAGCCACGTAGTCGTTTGTACCTCCAAACAAATCGAGATACCATATTTGCGGTGTTCCTGGCATAAAAAGTTGCAGTGCGCGTGCCAAGAGCATTTTGTCAGCATCCTCCCAAAGAGCGCTGAAATAGGTTGCATTAACTTGGTAATAAGCAATTTTTTCACCGTCAGGGCCGAAAAGATTCTTAATGCGTCCACCTCGGGCGACAATTTTCTCAATCAACTCTTCGATTTGCTTTGTGGATAGCAGTCCCTGACCATTCTCTGGATTCTCTGGATCTCCGTCCAGGTCGAGCAATGGAATGCCATCGTGGCATCCCAGCATATTGATAAGTCTAAAGCCCTTTTCCAGAATTTCCTTAGCCCATTTGATCAGTGGCGCCTTGTCGCGATTTTCTATGGTATGAATAATTAATCCTGGCAAGAAAAAATCATAAATCGGAAACCCTTCAGCACTGACTCGATCGTGAAGATGTTTTCCATACTGTGCATGGATTTCAGGCAAAACCTCCAAGGATAGGTCCTGGGCCATTTTTTGCAATCGATTCAAATAGTGCCAAGTTTCGGGAATATTAAAAAAGTTACTTTCTCCAACAGCCTTATGCAAATAAGCAAAAGCGTCAAGGCGTATGATTTGCCCGCCATAATCGCTGAGTTTGTTTAGCGTGTCTTGGTAGTACTTCCAAACAGAATCGCTTTCAGCATTGAGATCCATTTGCCCTAACAAATGCAAGTGTCCTCTTATTAAGGGTGCAACCTCCCGTACATTATACCCAAGGCTTTCTATTGCTTGACTCGGATTATTGCCTCTAATAAGTTCGCTCTCAATGATTTCGAACAGGGCTCTGCTTTGCTCTTGGTCTAGTTTTAATTCGATACGACAATCTTCTATAAAAGTTTCGGCAAGAGTTATCTTTTGGTAAAAAGTATTCCAATAGGGCCTAAAACTATGGTCTGGGAAGGGAACTTGTAGAATAGGTAAGCCCGGTTTGCGTGTAAAAAGTTTATCCTTGTATTCAGGTTTTGGAATAACAACGCCATGAGCGTTGGGTGCTCCATGCCCCTCCCAAAACCGATTCCAATCGATAAAGAAATCAATATAAGGAGAATGGTCTCCGTGCTTCATTAAGTCCCTGAATTCTGGCGCACCGACAGAGAGGTGGTTTAATACAATATCCAGCTTTAATCCGATTCCTAAAGATTTTAATTGACTTAAATCTTCTTTGGTAACAAAGGACTCATTTAAATCGTAATCAATAATTGAGAAGCCTCGGTCCAAATCGGAATGAAAAAGCGTGGGCAAAAGATAGAGGCTTTGAAAAACACCCCTGAAGTTTTTTTCAGCCAAGAGTTCCGTTAAATAGGAAATGGACCCTCCAAGACTATCCGGGTAGGCATTGAGTATTATGCCTTTTTGAATTTGATTTTGATTTATTGGGCTATCCATAAATTTCAATGGGGTTATAATCTTCAGGCCAAGCTTGGGCAATTTTGGCATTAACCCACTCTAAAAATTCGATATCCCCTTGATCAAAGGCGTCAATCTGTTCCGAGTCAATATCAATTTGTCCAATATTTTTTCCCTGAACAAATAAAGGCACGACCAGTTCAGATTTAACCGTTAAACTACAAGCAATGTAATTGTCTTGAGCGCTGACATCAGGCACTAAAAATGGATTGTTAGATTCTGCTACCTGACCACAAATTCCTTTGCCAAAGGGAATGCAGGTGTGATCTGTTGGGGCGCCGCAGTA
>Ga0181555_1000384_pt1 | contig 43291 bp, 74 predicted proteins | sample 011ome_15_FD_145601 | JGI IMG/M metagenome (GOLD analysis project Ga0181555, IMG submission 145601) | Coastal salt marsh microbial communities from the Groves Creek Marsh, Skidaway Island, Georgia - 011504AT metaG (spades assembly) | ecosystem: Environmental > Aquatic > Marine > Intertidal zone...
GCGTTACTTTCAACAGGCATAGGATTATTTATTGTGGCACTAGGTTTGTTAATAGCTAATTTTGATAAGATTAAAACAGCAGTATCTAAATTCCTTCCCGGACTTGACCAATTACAAAAAGGTTTTAATAATGTAAAAGTTGTTCTTCGTGGATTTGCAGACGCCGCATTAGTATCGCTTACTAAAGTTGTTAAGACATTATTTATTATTCCAAGAACATTATTTGCATTATTCAATGAAGGCCTTGATGGAGCAATCAGAGTAATTAAAGAAACGGGTAGCGATTTAACTAACTTATTTGGTGATGCAAAAGCAGCTTATCAATCAGGCGCAAATGCTCAAAAAGAATTGAATGCAGAAGCGGCAAAAACAAGGGCAACCCAAGAACAAATAAAGAAACTAACTTTAGATATTGCAAGGGTAGAAGCTACCACAGGAGATGCAAGAAAATTGCAACTTAAAAAGGCTCAACTTGAATTATCATTACTTGAAAAAGGTACTATTGATTACTTTGAGAAGCTAAAAGAAGTCAATGATATTCAAAAGGATTTGAATGAAACCAATAAAGTTGCAGTTAAGACTAACAAAGAATTAGCAGACCAAGCTCAAAAAAGCATAGATGATATTAATAAATTGTCTACAGCATTTAAATCAAGTGATGGAACATTACAAGGCTTAGAAAAAGACTTAGAATTACTAAAGCAAGAACTTGTATTTGCAAATTTAAATGAACAAGGGACTATTGTAGATGTAATTAATCAAACTGAAAAGGCAATACAAGGTTTACTTCAATCTAATTCAGCCAAGCAGCTTGAAACATTTTTTGCTGATAATGATAAATTATCATTTAAGCCTAATATTATCCCTGATTTAGAAAATCAATTATCTACTGTACAAGATTTAATAAACAATTTAGGAACAGAGGATGCAAATAAAAATGGATTAATTAAATTATTTGTTGATTTGCAAGAAGAAATTAGAAAAGCAAAAGAACAATTAGAAACATTAAAACAAGGTGACCAACAAGGATTAATAGGGCCAGTTATACCGCCTAATTATGAGAAAGAATTAGCAGAATTTAATCAAAAAGAAAGAGACGAAAAAATAAAAAATGCCGCAATTATAGGAAATGAAATATTTGATATAGCTAAAAAGGGATTTAATGCAAGGCAAATATTACTTGATAATCAATTAAAACAGGGTTTAATAACCGAAGAACAATACGCCGAAAAAGTAAAAGAGTTAAGAAGGAAAGAAGCAATAGCGGCTAAATTACAGGCTGTTTTTAATGCATCTATTAACGTTGCATCAGCTATTAGTGCAGCACTTGGTAAAACAGGGAACCCAATTGTAGCAGGTATTGTTGCTGGATTAGCCGCTTTACAATTAGCTGCAATTATAGCAACTCCAATACCAAAGTTTTTCAAAGGTGCTATTGATTTGAAAAGAGGTATCTACCCACAAGGCAGAGATACTATTCCTGCAATGCTTAATGAAGGCGAATCAGTAATGACTACAGCCGAAACAAAGCGTTACAAAGATGTATTTACGCATATTCGCAACAATACCTTTGAATCTACTTACTTGCCTAAAATGGCATATAAAATCCTTAACGTGCCAAACACAAAGGCATTGACAGGAATTAAGCTAACAGGTAACGGAAACAGAAGTGACAAAGCAATTGAGGAAGAATTGAGAATGCTAAGATTGATGTTAAGAGAGGGAAATAGAATAAATAAGCGTACTGCCGACAATACAGGCGAACTAAAGAAAACACGAAGGAGGTTATTTAATGTATAGCTATAAATTAGATGATATTGATTTCAATGACCCGATTGTTGGCATTGACAGCATTAGCCGTACTATTTTGCGTGGATGGAATGGAACAGGTATTGATAACGTATTACGCAAAAAAACAGAAAGTAGCCTAACATTCACAGGTAAAGCATATCAATATTTAGAATCAAAGTTTGCTAATATCTGTGAATCTACTAACATAAAGATTTATGATAGAATTGGTAATATCTTCATTGAAGGCACTATTTATGCGTTCATGTGTACTTTTAACCTTACTCGTGGCGAATGCGAAACGGAAATCAAAGATACCTCGTGGTCATCATTGTTAGTTGATAGGGCAAATACAATATTTAATCTTCGTTCTGTAAAGTCATTTGATTGCAGTATTACAATCACAAAGCTACTGCCAATTGAGGTAGATTTCTTTGATATTAATGGCACTTATACATATCCAAATAAAAAAGGCTTTAATGTCTTAGAATTAATGAAAAAGCAGGTTGAGTTTCTTACAAATGGTCAAATGACAGTTGTAAGCAATTATCTTACTTTTTTTAAATATGCATTATTTGATGCTAAAGCTTTAATCCCATTGACTTCAACAAGTTATTTTTCTATATCATTTCAAGAAGTATTTGAGCAGTTACGAAAGTTATTAGGACTGTATATTGTTATAGATGGCAATCAGATTATAATTGAACAGGAATCAGATAGCGAAGTATTCGACCCATCATTAACTGCATATAGCATTGCAGATATTCCATACAATTCAAATATTTCAGTAGACGAAGGAAGGCAAATATCGGCGGTTACAGTTGGAAGTAATGAGATAGTAGATGAAGACGATAAAGAGAATTCAGATGAATACTTGGCATTAGATAACAGATGGACTGAACAGCACTACCAAAACTGTTCATGTGCATCATTTGAAGAAAATGAATTAGACTTACTTACAGATTGGATTATTGATTCAGATACTATTCTTGATATACTTATCAATGGCAATTTTAAAGATAAATTTGTATTGGTAAAGCTGGATTATTTGGATGATACTAAGGCAGCAAGGAATGCAATATTACCGACATCGGTAAACTACTACAATGATGAGTTAAGAAACCAAAATCAATTAAATAATTGGAGTTCTTACATCACATCATGTATGTATATTGGCAGGGGTAATGACTCAGGATTTAAAGCGTTAGGTGACGAAGACCCAATTGCATTTGCATTCAATAATCAGTTTGAGGCAGGCTCAACAACCTGCTATATTTTAATGCAATATCCACATTATGTTTTAGACCCATTTAATAGATTTACTCAAACAAGTGGAGGCAAGTTGTGTAATACACCAAGTGTAGGGAATACTTTTACATCTTATACAATATTACAACAAGGATATTATGCTTTTGAGGCTTCAAGAATAATGATATGGTTCAAACAAAATGGTGGTAGTGTATCTGTTTCATTCTTAATTCAAATATATCTTGATAGTACAATGACAACATTGCTAAGTCAATATATTAGCAATTATACAGTTGCAAGTGAAATAGGCAGAGTAGATATGGATGTAATTACAGATGCATTATTTTTATCTCCAAATAATTATGTTGTTGTAAGAACTATTTTTAATACAACTTTAGTTGCAATTGGTGGAATATTATATTCAGGATTTTTTAGGTCAGCAGATGAAGTATTAGCATGCCTTGATAATCTTAATCCAAGGGATTCATTACCTTATAAAATTGAATTTTCGCAGGATATTTGCAATGCTGAATTTGAAGAAATAGAGGCAAAGAAAAACGGAGTTATTACAGTTGCTGGAACAGATTGCTATATTAGTGAAGTAACTCAAGACATCAAAGGTAATGCTAACTTTGTATTGCTATCAAATACACCATTTACTAAATGTGAGCAGTCATGACAGTTTTAGAATATAGTCCATTATGGCAACGACCAAGCAATGCATGTTTAGTTTGCACTCCTAAGTTAATCGACCTTAAATACAGCAATTACTACATTGAAGAGTTTGTATTCTTATACATTGTATTTGAAGGCGAAAGCTACAGGTTAACACGTGATACAGAAATAGATAATGCCGCATATTTTAGCTACACAGATACGGATAAACTGATAGTTGTAGATAAACAGGGTGATGTTGAAGAAATACAAATAACATTTGGATGCAACTATTCATATGGTTATGCAACATTAACAGATGATGGATATGATTATTCAGCAATTCAGGGTTCAATACAATTCGTACAAACTGAAAACACTGATTGTATTAATGAACTAATAAGGCTTAAATACAATATAGGCTGTACTGATACAGAATGGGTTTATATAGTCAACGGCGCTGTTAACAGACTACCTGCTGAATTAGCTGATGAGGGCGTTGGAATATTGCCAAACGGTCAAGGTCAAAGATACTTTGCACTGATCAATAAAAAATCAGAGTTGCGTATAAAAGAAATGAGTGAAACAGATTTAGATATCCTTGAATATGCAATTAACCAACCTACAATTAAAGTGTTTAACTTTGATGTTATATTTAATATTTCGGAAGGTTCTGTATTTACATTCGACCAAGAATCATATGGCATTTACTTTGGCTTATGTGAATTAGTTCAATCTACTTTAGTAGTTGAGAAATGTTGTGAAGCCTTAGGTAGTTAAATACTTTGCTGGTACTTCTGCAATGTAAAGCAGGTAGATAGTGTGAAGCCGTATAACAAATGGCTTATACTTTGATTTGTCTTTCTTTATCTGTTTAGCAAATTCTAATTTAACTTTAATATAAAAATCTTTAAAGGTATCTATATCACTTGCGTAATTATACAAAACTAATCTTTGCAACTTACTTGCATTTGAAAGAATAATAGCCGAATGGCTGTAAAACAATTCGCTAAATAACTTTTGTCGGTGGTGTTGGTACGATGATTTAGATGCGTAAATTCCTGACCTCGCAAATGCAGTATAATTAAATTTTGACAGCTTTAAAAATTCACTGTAATTCATTGTACTTTTTTTATAGTTGCAAGTTAGCAAATAAATACTTTTAATACATGGCAACATATAAGGAATTAGTAGCATTGACAAAATCTGTAAAAGCAGATACGGAAATGCAATTAGTTGTTGATGGCAAAGAAGTAACTAAAAAAGGTAGTGATTTAAAAAACTATCTAATGACTTTGTATAGCCGTCCACATTTGGTTATTATCGAACAGATAGAAGAACCAATTAAACCCAAAACGATTTTAAAAACTAAAAAAATAGAAAGTAATGAGTCAGTTGTGTAGCCCATTATGCGGGGACGATACGATTAGATCGTATTGCAATCCCTGCGACCGCCAATCTTCACTTCGTGAGGGCGGTTTTAATCGCTTAATCTTCCTTGATTGTGATGTAACGTTTACTGATGTTTCAGACGAAGCAGAATGGGAGGCATTAGTCACAGCAGGTAAAGTAGTAGTTCTTCCTGAGTTGATTGGTAATACAGTAGATGACGAAACAACTACACTACGTATTTCTGCATGTAGACCAGAAGAAGAAATTACACGTATTTCGGGCGTTGACTTTGCACTCCGTTTGATGGATAACGTAACCTATACGGATTTCGATTTGGAGTATGACCTAAAGAACAAACTTGCAGCTAAAACAGCAATGTTCATTGACTGTAACGGTTTGCTTTACTATCGTTATGACTGGGTTACAGGTGAAAATCCGGGCTTTGGTAAATTGACTGCAATCGTTAACAGACAATCTGTTGTAGGTGAAGTTCAAGTATTGAACACTAATCTTCGTTGGAACTCTTTTAGAAGCGGTTACAAAGCGATTGAGTTAACCACTGCTTTAGAAGCTGCTATACTTGCTGCCTGTGAAGAGGGTAGCTAAGATAATTAAAGGAGAAGATAAGCCTCTTGCAAGTGAACATTGGCAGCACGTAGTAACTGTCATGAAGCCTCACACGCAAGGGGCATTACCTGTTCAACTGTTTACAGCAAGACAACCAAATGAAAGCAATGACCCCGTAGCACTTAACTACAGGCTTGAAAACCATCGCTCAATTACAAAGGACGACTTTGATATAGCAATTGACCAATACATCAATGCAGCAACGAAGTTAGAATACACTGAAACAATACCCGATATCACAAGTCTTTACATCGATTCACTCAAAATGAACGATGGGTATAAGACAACTGATTTACATACATGGGTAATGTCTTATGTTGGCAGATACAGACAATCAGACCCGAATGCATTTGTTGCAGTAATGCCGATGCATCCGACTGAAATGCTTATACCATCTTACGAGTTTGAATTGCCAAACTTTGATGCTGTTTTAAATCAGAACATTAAGCCAAGACCATGGCTTATTCCTTCAAAAGATATTCTATACCTTGATGAAAACAGTATTTTGTTTTCGGCAGGTAGTTGGGTAATTGATGAGGATGAAAACATAAAGCCTTATTTCTTTAGTATTGAAGGTTCAAAGTTTACACTTATTTATCCAAAAAAAACGACCGATGACATTCAGTACATATCTCAGGATTGGTACGATACCGGCAAATACGTACAAAACCATTTTGTAATTGGTGGCAAGTTAGTGCTTGATACCGATTCAATGGGTAATGAGTTTCAATACTACCTGCCTGATTATTGGGCAGCGGCTCAATGGGGAAATCAAGCGTACTGCCAATTGTCCGATTTACAAATCTGTGAAAAGCGTTTTACTTATCCTGAAAAAATAGTATTTGCTAAAGAATGTGAATCATTTGGAGCAACCTTTGATAATTGGGGCAATCACGTTATAGTCAAAGAAGATGGTAGCAATGGTATATGTCCAAGCTGTCAAGGTAAAGGATACATAATTGATACAACGCCACTGGGCACGCACATAGTACGCAAAGGGTCGGGAATGAATGATGAAGGGCAAATCATTGACCCTGTTAAGTATGTTACACCTGATACGGCTATTTTAAAACATTCTGCAGATAGAGTAGATGCATATTATGATAAGATGATGGATAAGCTATTCATCACTAAGCAAAATATGACAAACCAAAGCGGCGAAGCTAAAATGTATGACAGCGAACAAAAACGTAATGTCAATTCAAATATCGTACGTGACCTTTACAGACTTTACAATAACATTTGTGTAGCTATTTCAGCACAGTTGAATGATAGCTTTGAAATGGTGGCAATCACACTACCTGATGAAATAGATGTCATTAACGCCAATGATGCATTGTATGACTTGCAAGGGTCAAAGCAAAGCGGTGTTTCATATCCTGTAATAGTTGAGAAAACAAAGGCACATCTACTTAAAATAATTGGTGACACTCCACAATACAGAATGTTAGTGGACTTCTTAGCCAAAAAAGATAAGCTATTTGGATATTCTAATGCAGAAGTAAAAGATGCAGTGGCAATTTTCGGAAGTGGAATAACAGACAGAGATAAGGCAATCCATTACTTTGGATATACTATCTTAAAAGATTGGATTGATATGCAGATGGAAGACTTTACATCAGAGCAACTAGCAGGCAACTTTGAACTTTTAATTCAGCCTTATATAGTATCTACTAACACTTTATAATCATTATAAATGAGTGTAGGCAATATTCAGAATACCTTATTTGATAAGGCAGTAGCTGACTTAAAAGACTTGGATAAAGGTCTTTACGATAGGCTATTAACTTTTATTGCTGAAATCACAAATAATGGTGTATTGGTTGCTGATGCTGCTCAACTTGCGGAACTTGAAGCCAAAATAAAGAATTGGACTGTTGAACTGGGCTATGCTAAAATCATTGATGACTACCTTTTAGGGCTTGATGAAGTTAATGAAATCAATAAGCAATATTATTCAGGCAATAATCGAGTTAGGTCTGTAATCGAAAATGAAATCATTAATAGTGATCTGAATAACGAGTATAGAAAACAGGTAGTTGACCAATTAAGAGGCGCAGGTGCTTATGAAGAAATAGTGAAAAAAGTAGCTGATGTACTTCGATTAAATGCCTTGCGTGGATTAACATTTGAGCAAACAGCAAAAGAGTTACAGTACCTTGTAACGCCCACAGAAAAAACAGGCATATCCGAAGCGCATTTTAATCAGGTTGCTAAGGATGCAATTATGCAGTATGATGGATTGATTCAGGAAGAGTTAAAGCAAAAGTTTAAACCAACTTCAGGGCGCTACATTGGCTCATTAATAGAAGACAGCCGTCCATTTTGTGACCACATGAAAGATAAATTTGCTAATAGACCAATATCAATTACTGAACTTCAAATAGCTTTGGACACATTTTGTCCAAATGGTCAACCGTCGCAAACTGTATTTAATTACGAAACAGTTAACGGTAAAGAGAAGAAAGGCAAGAAGGGAGATGGAATGATTGCAGGAACTGTTCTGCAAAACTTTCCATCATTAAGAGGTGGTTATAATTGTAGGCATGAATGGAAATGGATTTTTTAATGCAATACAGTTGCATATATAAAATAAATGCATAAATTTGCAATAATGGTAATAATTCATAACGGCACGCAACGCAAAAGCGAAGTGAATGAAAAAACGGCGTCCATTTTGGTTAAGAGTGGACGCTACCGTTATGAACACGATAAAGTGCCAATGACAATTAGTGAAGCGTCTATTTACATAGAAGCTAAATTAAAAGAGTTGGCAGAACGTGAAGCCATTATTGAACAAAAGGAAATATTATTAAAAGAACAAATAAATCAAACAAATGGAGAATCTATTGAAGAAGTTGGGAATTCAGAACTTGGACAACCTAAAAGACGAGGAAGGAAATCTAAATGAGGATAAAGCAGTAGAGGCAATTAGAACGCATCAAGCTGAAATATTAAAGCAAGACCCTTCATTTATTGACCCTATTAAAAAGTCAATATCTGACAAGTTAAGCGAAGAAAAGATAGTTGCAATTAAGCAGTTAAAGAAGTCTTTTAAAACACTTGCAGGAGTTGAGTTGACGAATGACCAATTGAATGAAATGTCTGCTGAAGAACTGTTCAAATTAGGATTTTCAAAGAAAGTTGATAATGCAGAAGTAGATAAGCTAAGGGCTGACATTATGGAACTTGCAAAAGCTAAACAAGCTATTGAAGAGTCAACTGAAAGCAAAATCAATGAAGTAGTAAATCGATATGAAAGTCAATTCCAAGCAGAAAAGATTGAAAGCGAATTGACATCTGCAATTTCAGATTCAAAGATTGAATTTATTGTAAATCATTCAACGGCTAAAATGCTATTAAAGTCGGAATTGGCAAATAATGGCATTACAATGTTTTATGACAAAGAAAAGAAAAAACTTGTTTTCAAGTCAGGAGAATATGATGCGATGAAAGCGGATAAAACTGGAATTGCTGATTTGAAATACTACATTGAAACATATCTTTCCGACGTAACGAAAAAATCAAACGGTAATCCAAACGGCGGAAGCGGTCAAACGGTTATCGACAAAGAAAAATTAGATAAGTTACCTGCATCAGTAAGGGAAAACCTTGCGAGGCTTCAGGCAGTCAACTAATCGAATACAGAATTACTGAGTGTGCATCCACTTTGATAGATGTTTGTTGCGCCAATTGGAGGCGTTATAAGTATCCTGAAATCTTTTTTTCAAACTTTTAACGCTAAAAATCATGGCAACAATTAAAAATGCTACGCCTCAATTTCCGTGCCTTGTAGCACAGGTAGCAATCAATGAGGCTTTTATTGAACATCCCGGCTCATTACCTGCAAGCGCAGGCGCATACGATGCCCTTATTGCTCAAACCAACAGAACAGGTTTTATCCAAACTCAGTCTGATTTGGTTTCTTCTCAACCTACTGCTGAGTCAAACCGTAAAGTTCAGGTGCGTTACATTCCAACAGATTGTGACCCTGAGTTTGAGTTTGATACTTGCGACCTTGATATCGCACCAACACCGACTTACAAAACTGCTGACCTTACAGCTAACCTTTCTTACGGATGGGGTTTCGACCTTACAGAAAGTGAGTTTAGAGATGCTTGCGATGGTGGTCAACTTGGTCAATATGGTGCAATGATTCTTTCAAAGTACCAGTCTGCAAAACGTCAGTTTAACAACAAAATCACAACTGCTTTGGCAGCATTGCCCGGCAACTATCCAACAGATGGTTCTGACTCTTTGACTTCTCCATTGTCTATTCCTGTTGTAACTGCTAACGGCGTTTACAATCCAGCAGGTTTTGGCTTGATTAAATCAATCTTTGACGCAGGTAATATGCTTGTTGACCCTATCTTAGTAGGCGGAACAGGTATCACTGACATGGCTGTTAACTCTTTGCGTTATGCAATCGGTAATACAGGACTTGGACAAAATGGTTCTTTCCTTCCAAACTATTTCAGAGATGATACTTTAAATGCACAGTTTGGCGATGGTGTTACTCACCTTATCGGATGGCGTCCGGGTTTTGTACAATTACTTGAGTGGTATGAAAACGTGGGTGACTACAGAATCACTGAAGAGCAAATTGTAAACGGTCAAAGACGTGCTAAAACGCAGAAAGACACTATCGTTACACCTGATGGAGTAAGATGGGATTTCTTCTATTCTTATGATTGCGGTGTTCACAAATATCGTTTCCGTAAGTATTTCGGAGTAGCTCCAATTCCTGACGATTCATTTGGTAGCTCTTGCCAAGACTTCAACGGTATCCTCCACTTTATCGCTTCTTGCGGTGATTTGGATTGTAATACTTTGGATGCTGCATTAGCACCGGGTTCAGGTTCTTAATATTTACTGTTTGTTTTGTTTGGGGGCGTTCTTAATCGGACGCCCTTTTTTTGTACTTTTAAAATAAAGTTGTAGAGGCATATAATTACATTTGATTATGTGCTATGAATACATAGTTGGTATAAAGGGTTTGTGTGACGACAAGTCGCCACTGTATTACGTTGATGATTTTGGTATCAGTCTTAAAACAGCATCACAACTTACGGATGCAAGGTATAAAAACGGTTCTGAAATGTTTAACCGTAAACTAAAACTTGCATGGCAATCACTTATCCAAGATGTAATAATCAAAGGTTACAAGCATGACCACATAATGCAATCCTTTACGGTTTCAAATGCAGGCACAGAAACCCTCACAGGTGGTACAAAGACTGTTATAATTGGATTTACTGATAACTGCGAGCTAACAGGAACATACATTAATAAAGTCGTTGTAAACGTAGATACAGGTGGCGCAACTACAATCACAATTAATGGTGATGAATTTCCAGCAACTTTGGTAACTGGATTAAATACTATCTACATAAATAAGACTTATGATAAGCAGGTAAGTATATCAATAGACTTATCTGCAATCACTGTTAATAGTGGCAAATCTGTTATAACATCGAACGCAAATACGGCTTGTATTCAGTCTAATGGTGAAAGCTACGGAATGGCAATTGTTGGAGATTATCGTTGCAATATTGAATCGTACCTTTGCAGATTCCCTGATAAAATTGGACTTGCATTAGCTTACAAAACAACGGCTTTACTTTACAAAGAAATGATGCTAAGCACATCGCTTGCTGACATTTTATTTGTAAAAGAGAAAGATTCTATCATGACCGAAATCGCATCATTGGATAGCGATGAAAACCTGTTCCAATACGATGATAAAACGGCGGTAACAGATACAATTAAGGTTGCAAAGGGCAAATATCAAAAGCAAATTGAAGTTATAAACCGTCAATTGCCTGTACCTAAATGCTTATGCTGCTTACAGGCAGTAAAATCACAATACATTATTTCAATACCTTAAACAAATTATATGGCTTGCTCATCATGCGGAAAGAAGACAACTATTAAACCAAGTGTAAATAAAACAGTGGTTGTTAAGACTGTCAATTTACCTAAAGCTAATTCTGTAGTTATCAAAAAATAATGCTAACGTTTGAACAAATATCAAATGCTATACCGGCAGCAGTTCGATTTGCAACTAAAGGAACACTAAATAACCTCGAGGGCAATATCTTAGAGCGTGTATTTGAATCAGGTAAGCAGGGTATTGACGCAAATGGAAACATTATTAAGCAAGGTAAGCCCTATGGAGTTGGTTATGCAGCATTTAGAAAAGCAGCAGGTAAACAAGTGGCATATATTGATTTACAGTTTACAGGCAATTTATTAAGGTCAATTACTACAGTAGAAGACCAAGAAGGCGGGAAGGTAATAATTTCAACTGCTGATGGGGTAATGAAAGCGGCAGATATTCAAAGAAGATTTAAACAGGAAATATTTGCAGCATCTCAAGATGAAGTTGAGTTTGCATTTAACGACTTTGAAAGACTATTTTTTATTGCACTTGATGACGAATTAGCAACATTATGATATACGCTGACTTACTACAACGTTTCCGCTCCTTTGACTTTAAAGTTGATGGAATAGCAATGCTTAGAGGCGAACGCTTAGAAACGTTAGCCGTTGGAGATAGGACTATTGATTTAGACTGTGGGAACATTGGCTATATCCGTACATCAGGGCGCATTACATATAGCAATCCAATTCAAATTACTTGCAATTATTCAATTCAGAACGCAACGGAGGAAATGTATTTGGTATTAATTTTGTCACCAAATGACAATTTAGTAGATTATGTTACAAAGGCATTTAATATTTTATCATCTAGTTCAGGCGTAACAGTTACAAGTCAATTGGCAATTAAAGAAACAATTCAATTACAGGAAAGCATCCCAAATAAAGATATACAACTATACCGATTTACATTCAATTACTCTTATAGGGCGATTCCTAACTGCATAGAACCGATACCATGTTAATCATTTACGCTTTCATATGTGCTACATTTTCGGACTTAATTGATGACTGTCTAAAGGAAGGAATGATATTTGAAAAGTGGGGGAAAATAGTTGAAAATAAGTTTTGGCTCAAGCCTTTAGGCGGTTGTTTGATATGCACAAACGTATGGATAAATATAGTATTGTACTTTATTCTTATGTTTTACGGCAAAGAGTTTGATTTTGTGCTATTGTTTGGTCAAATCGGATTGAGCAATTACTTTCTTAAAAAGTTTGTGATATGAGTTGTTTATGTTGTGATGAGTACATTGAATTGGGTTGCAGAAATTACTGTGATACGATTACTTTTGAATTTACGGCAGAAGATGGACAAATCAGTGGCACTGCTGAAAATAGAGGGGATACTTGGATTATACTTGCAGAAGTTGAAAACAACGAGTTGACACTTGACTTACAGCAGTTAAGAGAGTTTGGTTTACACGAATTAAAATTTGATGAATTATGTTACAAAATTACATTAGGCAACTATTAGTATTTGCCTTTATATTGGTATCATTTAATGCACTTGGACAATCCTTTGGAACGTCTGTAAGTGCGAGATACGGGGATGGATGTAGATTAGATTTTTACAACTCTACAAACGTTAAAATCTTCTCTTTGCGTGGAAGTGAGTTGAGATATTGGTACAATCCAAGCGGTCAAATAATCGCTAGGGATGAAAACACACAAGTAACGGATTTATACGGAATAACAGGACTTGCGGCACTGATTGACAGTGTTCAATCTGTTTGCCTTGCAGGTCTTTGCAGCGGTAGTACACCGATTGAAACCTTTTCTTATTGCGGTGCTGGCGTTTGGGACTTTTACGCAAGTAATGGAAGTGATATAGATACTTTGTCTTATTGCGCTGCGAGTTGCAGTATTAATCCATTAGTTTATGAAGAGACTTACATTAGAATACATCTTTGGAACGCACAAAATATAAATTTAATAGGAAGTTACCCTTTTGGAGATTGCGTATTTAGCGGAAATACTTGTGAACAAATTAATTATTGCGCTGATTCTATTAATAATTTAAGTTGTACATTATTTAGTTTTTTTACCGCATCTGCTAATGAAGTTCCTTACAATGCAGTCGATAGCTTTGCGTGCCCACCTGAAACAATGAATATTGAAAGTCTTAATTATTTATTAGAGGTAAATCAATTTGATACAATTGAATTGTATTTAAAAGGTATTAATGTTAATAATGATACTATTATTACCCAAGATATTGTAATACCTTATAATAACATAGATAGTTTTTCTGTATTAAGAACTTTAGGAATTAAATTTTTAGATATTGATTTAGATACCACTAACGCAATATTAGAAATAACAGCAAAACCTGTTAAAACAAGCGGACAAACCTATGCATCGTCTTCGTTTAAGATTGAGAAGATAGCATTTGCGGATATTTCATCAGGCACTATTTCTGGTTCAACTTATAATCCAAATTTAGGTGAGCAGTCCAATACATTCAGCTTAACCACAGGCAAAAACACCTTTAAAGTATCGGTTGAAGATACTGATGGGAATATAGCATACTCAATATTTCAAGTCACTAAAACAGCATTATAATGAGAAAGATATTTATACTGATAATTTCAGTTATCGCAATCAATACAGCATTCGCTCAATCCTTTGGCACTACTGCCGAAATCATTAACAGTGATTGTAGGATTCAATTTAACAACACAAATGGAACAAAGATATTTGAACTGATTGGCGAAAATCTTACATGGTGGAGGCAATCCAATAACTCAATTGTTATTCGTGACAAAGTAACACAAGTTACAATTGCAGCCAATTACAGTGGCACACCTTCATTTGCGGCATTAGATGATAGTTTGGATGCTTGGATATTGGCTTGTAAAGATTGCTGTAGTGGCGGCGGTAGTGGCGGCGGTTCATCGGTCGGCTTAAACACATTCCAATTCAGCGATGGCAACGGCGGATTCTACCAACTCGCCGACACAATTATTGGCGGTGGAGATACGATTTTATTATATGCAGGAGTTGGTAATGGACTAGGCTCAATCGATATAGGTGTGGGGAACAACGCAAACGGGGTTGGTTCATTTGCTTTAGGTTTTAGCAATACAGCGAACGGCTTTTTATCAACGACTTTAGGTCAAAGCAATACAGCGAACAGCTTGTTATCAACGACTTTAGGTCAAAGCAATACAGCGAACGGCTTGTTATCAACGGTTTTAGGTTTTAGCAATGTTGTTAATGGGCTAGCTGCATTAATAGGCGGCATATTTGCGGACACGACAGCATCTAACCCCGAAGTGTCACAACCCGAAGACGTATTATTCGCAATGGGGAACGGTAGTGGTGATAGTAGCAGGAGTAATGCTATAACATTGAACCGTAATGGCAATTTGACCACCACAGCGGCATTTGCCAATACTGCATATTGGGTTGACGATACACCGGGAGGATTTACTATACCTAATAATAAATATCTTGCGGTGTATGATCCTGCAAGTTTACAGGCGAATGCTACCATAACTCTACCTGCTAATCCGATTGATGGACAAATTCAAGTTATAGCCTTTGGCGGTGCAATTACAAGCGGAACGGTGGTAACGACCTTAACTCTTGCAACGACAGGTGGGCAAACTATAAATGTAGGCACTGCAGCAGCAGCAGGAACGGTTGAACAGCCTTTGACGTTTCAGTTTTTAGCACCCTTGAACAAGTGGTATTTAATCAGCAAATAATTACACAACAACTTATGAGAACACTATTATTTTTAGCCGTTATGCTTTACAGTGTAGCGGCTTTTTCTCAAACCTTAGCAGGGTTTAACCAAACCCACTTCGCTAATCATATCACAGATGGCAAGTGCAAGGTTGTACCTGCATTAGTTCATAGAGTTATTACTGAAATACCTGCTGAACGTAGACAATGGTGTAGGTTTCCCGGTGGAACGGTTGCCAATTTTTGGAATGTAGATATGTTCGGTCACACGCCTGCCGAAGCAAAAAACAGCAAATGGCAAAGAAATAAAATCAGTCCTATCGTTCCATTTATAGAAGCATCCAAAATAATTGGATGGGATGTGATACCTGTAATTAACTTAGTTGAAATCTACAATGGCAAATACACCTTTGAGCAAGGCATGGCATTAAACCTGCGGATGATTAAGATGTTTGTAGAAGCTGGAATTAATGTGCCATACATTGAATTAGGAAATGAACTTAATATATGGATGAATATCAAAGGCAATAGAGATTACATCCGCAATAAGGCAGAATATGACCGTGAGATACAGAAATATTACGACTTATCCGTTCGTGCCAATATGCTAATCAAATCCATTTATCCCAACATTAAAACAGCGGCAGTTTCCGCAAGGTTCGGATATAATGCAAGGGATAATAAATGGTCAAGCCTATTTAATTACGGTGATTGGGATGGGATTGTGATACATCATTATGAAGATTCAGCAGACCCAAAGATATGGGAACAACGGATTGCAGAAATGAAGCAACAGGCGGACTTTGCAGGGAAAGAATTGCTATTAACAGAAGTCAACGTTAAACTCGGACCTTCTGTAAATTCCCCTGCTTACCGAACTAACATCAAACAGACTTGGCTTAGAGATTATCAATCTGAGATTTGGGATATCTGCAAACGGCTAAAGGTAAATGTACTTGGGTATCACAATATCAGCGGTACTGATGGGCATATTTATAATTATATGCAATTTGGGAAATAAAAAAAACCCACCGATTAAAAACCGATGGGTACAAAACAAAACAAGACATGCAGTTAACCAATAACCAATAATTGCAATTTACATAACTTTTTAAATAAATCATCATGGCAGCAAAAAAAGATTGGTCAAAGATTTTGGATTTCATCAAAAACAATCCATACATCAAAGAATTGGCATCTAACGGAATTGACAAACTAATTGACTTTTCAAAGAATGGGTTGCCATTCAGAAAGAAAGTAGTTAATGAAGTTGCAGAATTAAGGGCGGAAATAGAAGCCTTAAAGATTGCAGTTGCTGAATTACTCAAAGATAAAATTGAAGGCGATGGAAACCATTGATGTTTTTTATAGCCTTATATCCGCAGGGCTTGGAGTGTTGCTAATTGTGTTTTGGAACGCATGGCGTGCTAATAGAGGCAAGTTTAGCTTTAATACATGGCTTGTTGAGAATGGCAACCCAATTGCCTTCACAGGGGCTGCAATCGTATTACTTGTAACTATTTCTGCTATAATTCCCGAAGTAGCGGAAACCGTAAAAACAGTAACAGGATTGGACTTGCCAAATTCTGGCAATAAACAGGCGTGGTTTACACTTGGTGCTTTACTTTACGAAGCATCAAGAAAGACCGTTAGGCGCAGAAAATAATAATCTCCCTTAACCAATTACACGACTTCCCTCAGGGTCAAAAATAATATAATGGAAGAACAATTGAAACATTTGGAAAATCAAATGAACGAACTTGGTCGAAAATTAGACCATGTATATCGGATCATTACGGGCGAAGAATTTAATGAGGATACAAGCGTAATCAATAGGTTAAAAACAGTTGAGCAACAAGTTCAATCGTTGGTAAAATTCAAAGAGAAAATAATGTATGTTGCAATTGGTGCGGCTGCTCCTGCATTGTACGGAACCGGTAAATTTTTTGAACTGATTTTAAAAACATTACAATGACAAAATTAACAACTAATTTTAATCTATCAGAGTTCCGCTGCAAAGATGGAACTGATGTACCTGCCGAATTGATGCCAAACGTTCAAAAGTTGGCAAATGAGTTGCAAAAGCTAAGGGATGAACTTGGATTGCCAATTAAAATAAATTCAGGCTATCGTACAAAGTCATATAACAAGAAGATAGGTGGCGCAACTAATTCCATGCACGTTCAGGCAAAGGCTGCTGATATAGTAGTAACTGATATTACACCGACTAATCTTTATAAAAGGATTGAGAAGCTAATTGAAGAAGGCAAAGTCAACTTTAAAGGTGTTGGCGTATATGATACTTTTGTTCATGTTGACGTTCGTGATAGGCGTTCAAGATGGGATGAAAGAACAAGGTAAGGAATGTGTGGGAGCATTCTTTATTATGTTGTGTGTGTGAATAGTCAGGGAGTGTAATAACTCCCTGATGCATCAATTAAAATGGACAGTATGCTTTTTTTATCAATACTAAATGCTTTCTTAGATAAATTGTCCATTAATACTTTTTCCCGTGCAATTTTTCACGGGTCTTATTGTAGTCGACTTTAGCCATAACATGATATTCAATGTCAATGCAAAGACCTCCACACAAGTCAAGTAATCGAATAAGCGTGTCTGCTATTTCGTCTTCAAAAGTGTCTTTAATATGTGTTTTAAATATTGACTGAAAGAAAGCTACATCACTTTCTTTTATGTCAAAATCTATAACATCACCAAAATACAAATCACTTTTAAAGGAAATTAAGTTTGCATTTTTTCCTTTGCGGTGCGCTTCTAATGCTTCTGCCAATTCGCTTGTAACAAGCATTAGCAACTCACCGATGTTCCGTTCTTTATCCCAAAAGCCTTTTTCTTTGTTGTTTTGGTAAATAACTTTTGACATTTCGTTTAATCCTTCAAATCTGCTCATTGCTTTGTTTTATAACTGTCTTTAAGTCGTTTAGGTGTTGTCTTATCAGAGTGATATTTCTTCGCTCAAATCCGTATCCTGTGCGCTCACAATACGCATGGCATCTATGGTTGTACGGATTCTTTGTCACCACAAAATGAAATCCGCTGAAAATAGATTCCCATTTGTTCGGGGCTGTTTTGCTGACGTTAGATAGATATGGGTTCATTGCCTTTAAATATATTGTGAATAATCATATCCGCTGTTGGTTTGACTTGATAATAAAGTTTCCTATTTTCTTGCGGCACATCTTCAATCGTTACTAATTCCCAAAGCAGCACCGATACCGGCACGCCTTTGAACTTTGCAACTTTTTCGAGTAGTTGAATTCCAACAGTAGATTTATTAGCCTCCACAAGGCTTATATGAACCTTTGATACACCGATTGCATCAGCAAACTGATACTGTTTTAAACCTGCTTCAAGTCGAGTTTTTTTTATTAATTCTCCGTATGTCATGTGTGCAAATATACAAAACTTTATTTAAATAGTATGCAGACCACAAAATAATTTAAGAAAGTAAAAATAAATGTGAATATATGTATTGTTTTATCAAAAAGAATAGTATATTTGTGAAACAAAACAATAAGGACATGACCGCATTTAATAGCAACTTCTACCAAAGCAATAACAAATACACACTTGAAATGGCTATTGAAAAACTTACTTCTTTAGGCTATTCAGATTTTCAATTTAAATCCTGCTCATTTACAAATGGTGCATCATTTTATTTTACATCTAAAGATGGCGAAGAAATCAGAGTGTCTGACCATCCATTAACAGGCAAAAGAGCGGCAAACACAATACAAATAAGCCTTGTAACAATTAAAACATTTTCTCCTAATACGCAAAAGTCAAATAGCGACTTTCAAGCCAGTTTAGCCGAAATGATTGCAAAAAGAAATAAATAATTTCATTTACCTAAACAAAACGAACGTGCCAAACTTTCAACCAACAACGGTAATTTTATCTAACTTGGAATACTTTGAGTTAGTAAGCGATGCAGGATTATTCAGACAAGCTATTGAAGCAGGCGAACAGGATAACTATTTAGAAATTATCTTGAAGAAAGAGTATCTAAGTACCGAAACTAAGATAGCTGTCTTAAATCGCATTAGAACGCTTCAAAACAACATCCAATCTTTAAAAGAGATTTTAAACCCAAAGGATTTACCTTAATAATAACCAACAAAACAAACAGACATGAGCAATCAATTATTATTTCCTGCAAATGGCGAACCAAATACAGCAATTGTACCAACAGAAAACAAGCTGCCGACATTATCAGATTTAATTGATGATATTGAAATGGCTTATAAAAACGATGCCTTCAATGCATTAATGAACAATCAACCGCCTGCTAAATGGGTTTTGGAACATCCATTCATTAAGAATTATCGTTACATTCCAATTGATAAAATTGAGCATCTTCTTAAAAAGATATTCAAGGCTTACAGAATTGAAATCACTGGTCAAGGAACTGCATTTAATGGCGTATGGGTAACGGTGCGAGTGCATTACTTTCATCCAATTTCAAATGAATGGCAGTATCATGATGGTATTGGTGCGGCACAATTGCAGACCGCTAAAGATACATCACCAGCAGACTTGGTTAATATCAATAACGGTGCATTATCAATGGCTTTCCCGATTGCAAAAACAGTAGCCATAAAGGATGCGTGTGACCACTTCGGTGTAATGTTTGGAGCAAATCTAAACAGAAAAGATACGGTCAACTTTACGGTTGATAACAACATCGTTGAAAAATACAACTTCATTAAATCAAACGCTGAAAAACTCAATAAGTAATGAAACGATACATATTTGAAACAGAAGAAGAATGGCTTAAAGCAAGGCTTGGGTTATTTACATCAAGCCAGGTTAATAAGCTAATGGCAGAACCAACAGCGGCAGAACGTAAAGCAGGTGAGCAATTAAGTAAGGGTGCAAAAACATACATTGATGAATGTATTGTTGGATTACTTGCAGCACCTGAAACACAATACTATAACTCCGAAATGCAAAGGGGAAAAGATTTAGAGCCACAAGCGGTTTTTGAATTTGCAAAGCATTTAGGTAAATCGGTAAATGATGATGATTTCATTTATACGTCCGTTGGTGGTATTGTATTCTTTACAGATGATGATGGTATTTATGGCGGAACTCCCGACATTATAATCGGCAATAAGATTGCTGAAATCAAATGCCCGAAGTCAATTACGCATCTTAAATACAGACGTTTAAAGACCGTTGAATCATTCAAAGATTCATGCCCTGAGTATTACGACCAAATACAACTAAACATTCATTTAACGGATGCTGAAAGCGCATGGTTTATTTCCTACGATGATAGATTCAAGGATGAATCAAAGCATTTGTTTGTATTGGATATTCCAAAGGATGAAGTCCGTATTAAGGAATTAATCAACAAAATAGAGATTGCATCCAATTACATGAGTAACTTATTAGAAATCGAACTATGACAATTCAGGAAACAGTAACGAAAGAATTTAAACGTCGTAAAATCTTTAAAAAAGAGTTCGTAAGGCTTTGCAAAATCGAAGCAGAAAAGCGAGGTATTGCCTTTGATGATTCCGTTATCTACCGATTTTTAAAGGGTCATAACTCAACCTCCGTAGAGAAATTGGAAATCATGTGTAGGGTGCTAAATCTTGAATTAAAACCTATTAATTAATTCACTCAACAAATAATTATGAAGAAATTACAAATCATTGGCACAATTGGAGATGGTGCAAAAGAAAAAGAAACCAAAGGGGGCAAAAAGTTTGTTTCGTTTTCGGTTGCTATCAACGAAAACTACAAGGACGCATCAGGCGAATGGGTCGACAAAACACAATGGGTTAACTGCCAACTTTACGGCGAAAAGGCGGATGCATCACGATTCACCAAAGGTTCTAAAGTCTATTGTGATGGCAAATTAGAAACGGCTATCTACGAAAGTAAAGTAATTTGGTACTTGACTGTAAATAATTTTGAAATTGTCAGCAAGGCAATACCATCGGCAACGGCTCAACAACCTGCTGCAAATCAAACAACTAAAGCTGATGATTTTGATTCTGAATTAGGTTTCTAAATTTATTTTCAATTTTCTGTCATTTATTTTTAGTTAGGTATTGCACAAGTGAAATACTAATCGTAGATTGCATTACATTACAAAAACAGAAAGACATGAAAAACCTAACAGAAAAAATCGGAACACTAATCGAAAGAGTTGCAGGCGGTAGCGAATTAAGATTACAAATTAAGGTTGGTGAATATGTTTGGCATATGTACAGCGATAAAACTGGGCATCATTCAGTAATTCAGCCAAAAGAAAACGGAACGGGAAAGCCAACGCCAAGCAAAAGAGTAAGATTGCATTGGGATAGATTTTTGCAAAATCAAACTAAATAAAAACATTGGGCGGTCGCTTCGGTGGCTGCCCATTTTAAAACCAAACCAATGATAACAGAACAATACATCGAACACAACTTGGAGTCAGGGCAAACGGAAGACACTGCACCGATTTACATCGTACCTGTAAAGCCAAAGAAAGTAAAACACCAGATTTTGACAGAGCTTGCAATCGAATATTGTAAGACAGACATAGACCTGTTTGCGGCACTATGCAAGTCTACTAACAAAACACCTAACGGAATGTTAATGACATTGCACCGCAACTGCGCTCCAATCTTATACACAACTGTTGTGTTAGGATTGATTGAGCGTTACACAGGACTTGAACAGCATCTATCATTATGTAATCCAATTTCTAACCTTTAAACAAAACAGCATGAAAAATCTACAAACACAATTTGAAAAGGTAATCATTTGGCTTGCGTTCAAAATGGATGCAGACCCTGTATTTCAAAAACGCATTGCCATTGCAGTGCTTGCTATAATTGCCATATTCGGCATGATTTGCGGCTATCATATCTTTTATGCTGTATGTTGGATGGCTTGTAATGAACCTAAGCTATTTAGCAGCGCATTAGCCGTTATGGCAGTTGGTTTCTTTAGTTGGATTCTTTACACAGAAAATAAGTAACGGCAAAATATTGGCGAATGGCGGGATTTGTAGCACTAGTGTTGATAGTAGCACAAATGATGGATGAGCCACAGATTTTGATAGTATCAGGTATGCCCGCCTTTTGCCAATATATTGTTGGCGGTTCGTGCCGGATTATTAAAACGAAATTTTAAATTAACAACAAAATGAAAAAATACAGAATTGAATTATCAGAGCAACAAATGAGATTGATTGCTGATTGCCTTGAAGATGTTTCAAGGTTTGCGTCAGGGCAATGGGAAATGAGATACACCATTGAAGAGATGTTAAGAGGGTTGCCATTTGACGAGCAGATGAAAAGACGTGATGAAGTAGAAGATTTGTTAAAACAAGCTAAAAAGTTATTGTTACCTAATTTTCCAGATAATGCAAGTAAAGGTTACAATGGGAGTGAATTTATTGGTAACACTTACCAAATTTACAGAACCATACTACACCAACTCGCAAAGGATAACGACTGGAATAATGTCTATTCTTCGTCTGCTTTGCCGAGTGGTAATTTAGGGATAATTAAAATTGAAGAGGTTGATGTGTCGTAACATTACTGCCAACGGCTACGGTTATGTGCAGTAGCTGATTTAGAAGCACAAAAATAAATATAAATACAAATGTTTAACCGAAGCAAAAATGTTCAAATAACCACTGAACAGCCTCTTTTGGTTAGGTGCTGTTATAAGACGTTTTTCTTCACAAATTTCTAATAAAATGAAAATACACGGTAAAGAATTAGAAAGCCACGATTATGGTAGAATTATTTATTACGACAATAGGCTTATAAGGTCTGAAAGTCAAAAAATAAATACACACACAGATTTTGAATATTGGAAAAAAAGAATTGAAGAAACACCTGATTTTTGTGCTTGCAAAGCTGGTGGATTTTTTGACAGATTTCCGCATCTTGTTTGTAAAAAAGAACATTGTAAGAATGGCGTCTAAAATGACTTATAACGTTCTCGCAGATTGCCGATGGCGGGGACTTAGAACCACAAATGTTCGACTTAACAACAAAATTTAATAATATGCAGAAACCAACAATTAAACACGAAAACCCCGCTATTGGCAATGTGCTGTTATGCCCAGTGCTTACTTGGGAACACCTATCAATTTATCTTCCTTACGGATTGGAAGTTATGGTTGATTGGAAAATGATTGGCGTAAATAATTCAAGTGCTAGTATTTTTAATATTTCTGAAAATGGATTTGATAGGCATTTTAATTATGCTATGCAAAACGGTGTAGTTAAAATATTTGGATTACGCCCAATGTCAGAACTTACAAGAGATGAAGCATACAGATTGGTTAATGATAACCATAAGTTCAAATTTTGGTATCATAAAAATGGAAACGAAGAGTATATCCATCACGAAGGTTATTCGTCAAAGGATTACATAGATATGAATACGTTGCCATATAATGTTAGAAAACAACTTGCTGAATGGAAGTTTGATTTTCTCGGACTTATTGACAAAGGATATGCTGTCAATGTTAACGATGTAGCTTAGCATTGGGCATAACGGCGGGGTGTTGCTGTCAGTAGCAGAAATTAATAACTAAAAGTTGAGTCATGGACAAAAGTAAAATAGAATTAGAAAAGACGATTTATGTACGTCAGCCGCTATTGCAGCAAAGCAGTATGTTGCCTTTCATGGTAGCAGTTGGGATGGCAATACAATTTAAGCAATGGTGCGATAATCACGCATGGGAGGAAGATTATAGAGAGCAACGAACACATCCAACTGGTGAATTGTTTAACATTTGGAACAGGCTTCATGGCAATTACTGCTAACGTATTGGGGCTTTGCGCTGCCTCTTTAGATAAACTTTAAAACAGCGCACCAACTGTCCAGCGGTGGCGCAAAACCGCTGTTATCGGTTCGGTGCGGTAATTGAAACGAAAATGATAATTGATAAAGAAGAAATTGACAACCCTGCAACGCATACAAGATGTAAGTGCGGAATCACATACTTTGATTTAGATGAAAATCCCTGCCTTGCTTGCGATTGTGTTTTTTTTCGTGAATATGAGCGTCATAGATTTGGAGATGATGATGATTTTGAGCAGTCAGATAGCACTGACCGATAACGGTATCTGCTTTGCGAAGTGGCGGTTTTGGAACACCACAGCTTCAATATAGCACTACCGTTGATTAGAATTACAAGGGTTCAAATTAGCACTTCACCCGCCATTTTGCAAAGCAAGTGTTAGCGGTTCGGGCTTCTCCGCTTTTAGAAGTCCAAAAACAAATTTTATAAAATGGAAAATCATTTAGAATTGAGCAAAAACTTAAAGCTCACACACATTGACGAAAACAACTGGAAAGATGGTAAGCTAATCGCAGTTGTTTTATACTTTACTTTTTTTGGTGAAGATGGAATTGCTTATGTAGTAATTGACAAACTTGATGGAGAATATCCAAGCTATGCTATGACAGAAATGTGCAGTGAGCTTTCAGATAGCTTTAATGAGCAAATTGAAAATGAGGACAATTGGAATAAAATTGTTTTGGCTATCAAAGAATATGTAAAAGAGTGGTATGTCGAAAATGCGGAGGATGTGTCATAGCCTGACCGCTAACGGTTTGGGGCTTGTAGCAGTAGGGGATTTTGAAAGACTACTGCTCAATACACAACAAAAGCTGATTAGAACTACACAGCTCAATTAAAGCATTTCTGCCCCTATTGCTACAAACCCTTGTTAGCGGTAGGTTTTATTAAATCAAGGGTTAATTTTAAAAATATTCAAAATGGAAGCAAAAAAGAAAGCAGTCCAATTAGTAAAAATAACTTTTGAAAAAGTTGCAAATGCTTCTAATTACAAAGGCGTTCAAAAAGATGGAGGGAAGCAATTTGGTATTATTGAAGATTTGTCTAAGAAAATCGCAATTGATTTTGTAAATGAAATGATTAAAGAATTTGAAAAGTCAGACAGTATATATGCAACTAATTTTCTCACTAACTATTGGAAAGAAGTCAAGTCGGAAATTATTAGTCTTTAAACTTACCGCTAACGTTTTGCGGCTTGGCGTATGTGCCGCTTGTAGAAATGTAAATTATTAACCACAAATGCTTATTGCGGCATTACGCTAAACCGCTGTTAGGCATCTGTAAAAATTACGACTTATGGAACGAATATCTATTCATGAATTTAAAACAAAAAGACTAAAAAAATACTACGGAGCAAGTAAGCAGGTATATCGAAAAAGCCACGTTGAAAAACTCCTTTCTATGTGGAATGATTTACACTACTTAACCGAATTAAGTACAAGAACAAGATTAGTTCCTTGTAATGAGGAGTTTTTGAATAAGAAGGCAATACCCGCTTACAACTCAACATTGAAAAGGTTACAAGAAAAGTATCCTGACATAAAGGAGTTTCATTATTTCAAACCGATATGCAAGTAATTTTTATTGTGCCTAACGTATTGGGTATTGCCGTTCGTTGCGAATTTAATAGAACAAACTTTCAAAAACAGATAAAATATGAATACAGAACAAAATTCTCAAAATAGCACAGAAGCCCGCAATGACGGCAATACTGTGTTACCTGCCGTACCTGATTTAACTAAGGTGTGGGAACAGATTATAGAAAAATACGATGGTTATCCAGCAGAAAGAGATAAATATTGCGATGCTGTTTGGTTACTTGAAAAAGGTGGATTTATTCAATTAAAGTTTGGTATTTAGGTATGGCAGGTAACGGCAAAATATTGGCGAAGGGCAGGAGAAATAGCACTACTGATGAGTTATGTAGGAATGCTGCCAAAAGTGCAAATGCTCATTCTAATTACCGTCAGCCTGCCTTTTGCCAATATATTGTTAGCTGCCGTTTTCGTCAAGCTATAACCTGACAAAACAATTAAAAAAGTAAAGTTAAAACCTGACAAATATGGATAACGAAAAAATAGAATTAAGCCAGCGTAAAATTATCGAGGCAATAGAGCATGAATTGTCTTTAGAAGATGAATTTTACAAACCTCAATCAATGTTTCATAGCGTTTGGTTCTTCCCTGAACGAGGAATGTTTATGTATGCCGATTGCCTTGTTAGGCACGAAGTAATACGGCCGCTAATTGAAAACAAAACACTTGTTTTTAAAGGAGTAGAAAAGCATCAAGGGGAACTAATGCCGAGATATGTTCTGTCGTCTGCAAATGGCAGCTAACGGTATGGGTATAAACGAAGGCGGCATGGTAAACGGTGCAATGTCCCGAAAGGTTGAAATCACCTTAAATAGTGCGGTTAGTCTCGTTCAGACGTTGCAGCCGCTTTTGTTTATACCTTGTTATAAGTCTGGTGGCGGTTGGAGTGGTAAATGTTCAGAGACTGGCGAAGTAACCATAACGCTATGTGGTATGAAGAACAGTAACCACCGCCACTTGCTTATAACGGCAAAGTGTTTGTGTCAGGCGGGCATAAACACAAACTAAATATTAATCAGCAAGCTGTCCGCCCGCTTGCACAAACACAATGTTATATGCAGCCGCAAAACGAAACTAAAATGGATTACTATTTTGCAATGTTCAATTGCCACAAAAATAATGCACTTGAAAAAACTTGCAATAAGTTCAAAGAAATATGGACTGACAAAAAATTTGAAAGTAAAATACAGCCAATAATTGAAGCTGGTGTAATGTCTATTTTTCAAGAAAAACCAAATAAATATACTAAATTTTTTGTTTTTTACAACCGAGATATTGTCAACGGAGAACGGTCTTAGCGGTTGCATATAACGGCAAAATATTGGCGAAGGCAGGGATTAGAAGTACTACTGCCGATGTCAGCACAAAAGTTTAATAAGTGTACTTCTGTTGGTTTAAGCACATCAGCCCTGCTTTTGCCAATATAATGTTGGGCGTAGTTTTTCTTATGGACGAATTAACAATTTTGAAAAATCAGGTTATAATGATGCAAGCCCTAATGTGCATCAATGAATTGCCTAATCAGATGATAAAGCAACTTAGGGAACAAATTTTATTTACAGAAGCAAGAATTAGGGCGTTTTCGTAAAATTACGCCCAACGTTTGACGGTATGAAATCGGTTGGACTGCGATGCTCTGACCTATCAAAATACCACAATGCTTGCAACGGGCTAAAATGCTCGAATAACCACGTTTGCCCAACTGTTTTATACCGTGTGTTGTGCGTACGTGCTTTATTATTAATCTTTTAAAATATATTAAAATGAATACTTACAGCAAATTTGTACCAAATGTTTTTCTTGCAAAATGTACCGAAAAACACGAAAAAGGAGAAACTATCCAAATTGAAACAAAATACGGCAAAGAACACGATTGCATCGTATTTAATTTAATAGCCGAAAAGGACGGGTTTTATTATTACTCAATTGTTCGGGCTGATGGATTTAACCAGCAAGAATGGGCAAAGAAAAAAGCCGAAAGACTTCAAAATGCTGCCTTAAATGCAGAAAAGAAAAGCGATAGCTATTGGAAAGCATCAAATGAGGGAGCTGATTTTCTCGCACTTGGAGAACCAATAAAAGTTGGACACCACAGCGAAAAAAGACATAGAGCCTTAATTGAACGCAATCATAACAGAATGAGTAAAGCCGTTGAACTTTCAAAACAGGCAGAAGGATATGAAAGCCGTGTAGCTTATTGGGCTGCAAAAGCTAAATCAATAAATCTTTCAATGCCTGAAAGTTTAGAGTTTTACGAGTTTGAACTTGAAAAAGCAAAGGCAAAACATGAAGGACTTAAAAACGGGACTATTGAAAGAAGTCATTCGTATTCTTTGACTTATGCAAAAAAAGAGTTAAATGACATTGAGAGTAAGCTGAAACTTGCACAACGGCTGTGGTCTTAGCATTACGCACAACGTTTTCGGGCTTTGCGTAGTAGCCCTTAGAATAAACTTAAAATTAACCACGACACTTGATAGGGCTATTACGCAAAACCCTTGTTATGTGCCGTTTTTATTTGGAATATGAAGAAATATCAAATAATATATGCAGACCCAGCTTGGTTATATCAATGTGGTAAAAATCATTTAGCTAAAAAAAGTATGATAAATGGTAAGACAGACATACACTATGACGCAATGCCTATAAAAGAAATGGAACAAATGAAAATAAACGAAATAGCTGATAATGATTGCTTACTGTTTATGTGGGTTACATCTCCATTCCTTAAAATAGGCATTGATTTAATGATAAAATGGGGCTTTGATTTTTCGACTATTGGTTTTGTGTGGTATAAAGAAAAAATAAATCCAGGTTCTTATACGCTTTCAGAATGTGAAGTTTGTTTGATAGGTAAAAAAGGTAAAATACCAACACCAAGAGGAGCAAGGAATGTAAAGCAATTTTTATCAGAAAAAAGAACAAAACATTCAGCAAAACCAAACGAAATAAGAAACAGGATTTTTCAAATGTTTCCAACACAAAACAAGATAGAATTGTTTGCAAGAGAAAAGCACGAAGGTTGGGATGTTTGGGGAAATGAAGTTGAGAGTAGTGTCACTCTTTAAAATGGCACATAACGTTTTCGGGGCTTTGCGATGGTGGGGCTTCGGAGTACAAATGTTCAATTAATTACAAAAGTTAAATAGATGCAGAAAAGTTTAAATATAGCACAAATGCCCCACTATTGCAAAACCCTTGTTAGGCGTAGTGTTTTGTTTCACGATGATTGTTTTAATATCCTTTCAAATATAGAAAGTGAAAGTGTTGATTTAATCCTTTGTGATTTGCCTTATGGAACAACAAAAAACAAATGGGATAGTACAGTTCCACTTGACAAACTTTGGGCTGAATACGAACGGATTATTACTTACAACGGTGCAATAGTTTTATTCGCTCAAACTCCTTTTGATAAAGTATTAGGTGCAAGTAAAATTGATTTATTGAAGTATGAATATGTATGGAATAAAAAACGTCCTACTGGTTTTTTTAATGCAAATTATGCACCTATGAAACAACACGAAAATATTTTAGTATTTAGCAAAGCAAGTGCTTGTTTTGTAAAAGATAAATCAAAAGCGATGAATTACTATCCAAGAGATTTGCAAGAGGTAAATAGAAATATAAAAAGGACTGCTCAAAATGGAAATTATGATGGTTCTCATTACAAATTAGAAAGCAACCAAAAATTTACTAACTATCCAAAAAGTATTTTAGAATTTGCTCCTGAAACTGGATTGCACCCAACTCAAAAACCGTTATCATTATTAGAGTATTTAGTTTCTACTTACTCAAATGAGAATGATATTGTTTTAGATAATTGTATGGGTTCAAATACAACTGGTTTAGCTTGTCAAAGGTTAAATCGTCAATTTATAGGCATAGAAAAAGAAAAAGCGTATTATGATATTTCAGTCAAACGTCTGTCGGAAACGCTGTTCTAACATTACGCCTAACTTATCGCTAACAGCTATAAACCCAAACTACAATGCAAACAATATCAGTTAATTATAGTTTGAAGTGGCAGTTAAAGAATATGCCTCAATATAAGTTTTCTACTTGTGGTAGAATGTTTAATTGCAAAACAGGAAAGTTATTAAAAAGAACTGTAAACGGCGGTAGTATTGGATATTGGATTGGCAAAGAATTTATGACCTTGAAACAGTTGCGAACACAAATTGAATTAATACCTAAACAAATTTGTCCATTTTAAAACACAAAACATGACAATAGTATCAGCAATAAAGACCAACGGCAGCATGACAGTTGAGCAAATCATGGACATCGTAAAGCGCGATGTAGGAATACTAAAACGTGAACTGGCGCAGCTTGAAATATCGGGGGCGGTTAAATTCGATGGCTTCAGATATTCGTATAATCCTCGATGGAAATTAAGATATTCTTAAATAATTAAATAATTAATCGTATATTAGCAGGGCTTAAATGTTTGCTGACATTGAAGTGAAGTTTAAAAAAGTAATTATGACAGCTAAAATTTTACAGAACAAAAGCCTGAATAGGTGGAAAAAGGTTTCCTATGAGTTTATACTTTCTCATTTGAAATCCGAGCAGCAACTCTCCGTTTATTCAGGCTTAAATATTTTACTGTTATGAACGGTTACGAACTTTCACATAATTGGTTTGATTTCTGTTTTGAAAATCCTGAAAAAATAAACCCAAGCCATACGGCTATATATTTCTTTGCCATTGAACATTGCAATAGGATGGGTTGGAAAACAAAATTTGGCTTTCCTACACAGATGGCAATGGATGCATTAGGTATTTCAAAGCACTCAACATATATAAAATATTTTAATGATTTAGTTGAATGGGGTTTTCTTATTTTAGTTCAAAAATCATCTAATCAATACTCATCTAATATAATTAGCCTCAACTTTGCTTTACCAAAAAAAGGAAAAGCATTAGCAAAAGCAATCGTTAAGCATGTGGAAAAGCATTCGGGAAGCGAGGGTGAAAGCACAGTGATAGGCGATGGTAGTATAATAAAACAAGATAACTTAGAACTAAATAACTTAATAACCAATAACAGCATTGATGATAAATTTGAAAAACAAAAAAATGAAAGTTTAGACTTTTTAAGAAAGCTACCTGAAAACAAAAAAAACCTACTACAATCAGCAGGTATTAAAACTCCAATAGTTTACGAAACCGAAAGAGGTAATATCTGTGAATTAGCTACAATGGCATATCATGCATTTTACGAAGATGATAGCTTTATTGAATTATCAATGCAAAAGCATCGTAAAAGCAGGGATGTAATTATGGCACAGATAAAGGCATTTTTATTGCAAATACAACTTAACGAAGAATACAAGCAAAAGAATACGGTGAAGGAATTAAAAACCCATTGCACTAATTTCTTAAACCGAACTATTACCTACTAAACCACAAAGCAATGAAAAACGATAATGAAGATTTAGAGCAGATTATTTTAGGGTGCTTTTTGATTGATGAAAAGTGTACACACTACATTAAGGTAATATCGCCTAAAATGCTTGTTTCTGTGCGCCACAAGGCAATATTGAACATAATGCACGAAATGATTTCAAAGGATATGCCTATTGACTTACTTACGGTGGCTCAATATGCACGAAAAATTGAAAGAATTAATGAAGTTGGTGGAACATCTTACTTATCAGAACTTACAAACCGGGTAGCATCAAGTGCAAATATTGAGCATTACATTTTGTTTCTTAAAAATAAGTGGATGCAAAATGAAATTACATCCACAATTATGTTCCTATGCGCTCAAGAAACAAATACGGCATTAGATTTAAGCGACCAAATTAAATTAAAACTTGATGAACTTGAAGCGGAATTTAGGGATGGATTTTCTTACAACTACCTTCCACAAAATGAACTCTACACAAAGGCAATAGAACACATTTCAGACGCTAAAGATAGAAGCGATAATGGAACACCTAAGCATGGCAAAGCAACTAACATACCTGAATTAGATGCTTTGATAGGAAATTTACAGCAAGGCGAATTAATTATTATTGGTGCAAGACCTGCAATGGGTAAAACAATGACCATGCTACAAATGGCTCAAAACACAAGTGAATACCCTGTAATTATATTTAGCCTTGAAATGAGTAGTCGTTCATTGATGATACGTCAAATCAGCAGGGAATGTGAGATTGAATATCGTGACCTTCAAACAGGTAATTTTAGGCAGTCAATAAATGAACTAATTGCAAAATCTGAATTTCTTACTAAAAACAAAATAATAGTTGATGATACATCTGCTATGAGTTGCGCTCAACTTGAAAGGGTTTGTAAAATAATTCACAAAACATACGGAGGTATCGCAGCAGTATTTGTTGACTACCTTGATATAGTTGAAAACCATGAAAAGGAATTAAGGCATAAAGTATCTTATACAGCAAGGACATTAAAGAGGCTTGCAAAAGACTTAAATACACCTGTGGTATGTTTGGCACAACTTAGTAGGGAAGTTGCAAAACGAACCGACAAACGCCCGATATTATCAGATATAAAGGAAAGCGGTAAGGTAGAGGAAGAGGCGGATTTGATTTTGTTCCTACATAGACCGGGATATTATGACAGCGAAGCGCTTGATGAAATGGGCAATGATGCATCTGACCTATTGGAAATAATTGCGGCTAAAAACAGAAACGGCAATTTAGGAACAGCAAAAACAAGGATTGATTTAAAGTATGGTAAATTTACAGCATTAAGAGAATTTAATCATACAACAGAATTTTACAAGGCACCACACAATAACGATTTATTTTAAAACCAAAGACATGAAACAGCAAAACAGAAAAATCATTATCAGGAAAGAAAGAGAATATACAATAGGGTTTCTTTTGGATTTTATCACAGTAGGTGAACAAGTTAAAGTAGTTGCAGAAATACAAGGTGGCAATATGATTCTGGCAGATATTGAAAACGTAAGATTTCAAAGAGGAATTAACAAACAGACCAAAACTATTAAGAAAGCCAATGAAGAAGAAAACACAATTAGTCACGAACAAATAATGGATATTGTTTCAACGGTTACAGGAATTTCAGTAGATGAAATCAAGGGGAATAAGAAAAATAATCCTTATGTACATGCACGTTTTGCTTTTGCTGCGTTGTGTGTTAAGTACCGATTTAATGAATGTATCAGTGAGGTTGGTAGGTTCTTAAATCGTGACCATAGCACTATAATTGCAGGGCAGAAAAAGCATGATATTTACATCAATTACGATGATTATGCGGAAATGTACAACAAATGCGAAGCGGAAATAAAGGCTATTATTTAACCACACAAAAATAAATAGTAACAAATGTTACTTTAAATGAAAAGTATTGTTTAATATTGTAGGACAAAAACAACGATGACAGATAAGATAATTATAGGAATAGATTGTGATGTTAATCGTTCAGGTGTATGTATGCTTATTAAAGGGCAAATTAAAGCACTCATTAATTTACATTTGTGGGAATTGTTTGATTACATAGAACACACTGAAAATCCACTTGTTGTCATTGAAGCAGGATGGATTGACAAAAACGGAAACGAAGCTAAAAACAAGTCTTATCATGGAGGCGGCAAAGGTAGCTCTTATGACGTTGGAAGAAACAGCGAGATAGGCAGGCAGATAGCTAAATTTTGCCATGAAAAAAATATACCCTATGTATTACGACAGCCGAGAGGATATAGTAAAATGTACCCGGGTGTATTCGCTCATATAACTAACTATAAAGGTAGAACTAACAGCGAAACAAGAGTTGCGGCAATGTTTGCGCTCGATGAATGGAATTTTATTAATTCACAAAGCAAAACCAAAGCAAAATGAGATACCCATTCGCAACAGAATTTAAGTTTGATTTTCAAGGCGAAGAACTAACGGCTTATTTTGATTCAAGCGACAATCTTATTCATTTAGATACAGATAATTTTGATTTAACTGGCAATCAAATATTTCACGCTAAACATAAGGCTCAATGTGATTATGATGATTTCTTAAAAAATCAGGAAGCAGAAGCCAAAGATTGGGAAAATACCAAGTGGCATCTAAATAAACAATTCACTCAATTTTAAAACGAAACATGATGAAAAAACTTGTAATTACAATAACATTGGACAAAAAAGGTAATATGTCAACCACATTTGAAGCCAATAATATTGAGACACATGAAGTTGTTGGCATGTTAAGAATGGCAGAAAACAGTTTTTTGAACAATAAAAATCAATCTAATGACACTTTGCCAAATACTTAAACAACATGGAAGCATGACCGTTGAACAAATCAAGGTCTATGCCAAACGAGATATTGAAACGATTAAACGTGAACTCATGCAGATTGAAGTAGCAGGGGCTGTTAAGTTTGATGGTTTTAGATGGTCTTATAATCCACGATGGAAACTTAGATATAATTAACATGAAAAACACTAAACAAAAAATAAAGGCTAAGTTACCAAAGCCAAACTTAAAAACACTTTTTTATCATGGAACTGATTTAAATGGAATAGAATGCATAATAGAAAAAAGAAAGATTGGAATAACCTATTTTGACGGAGATGGATTTTTTTAACTAAAAATATATATGATGCAAATAATCATGGTCAATATGTTTTACTTTTTAAAAACATAGATTTGAGCAAATTAGAAACAGAAGATGTAAATGATGGTTTTTTTCATAGGGGGTTATTAGATATTGATAATATTTATGAAATATTACTATTTAATGATGACAAAAGAATTATTAGGGACATCATTAATTCAAAATTAGAATCTTATAAAAATGAAAATCGGAATAGCAGTCACAACAACGCCAAAGCGGATTGAACTACTTGAAACGTGCTTAAAGCATATTTCGGCATACAGTTGTGAGCATTTTCTGTATGTTCACAATGATGAACACTACAAGGGGATTGCATACAGCAAAAACAAGTGTTTGGAAGCGTTGATGGATGCAGGTTGTGATTATCTATTTATGTTTGATGATGATTGTTACCCGGTTAAAGTTGGATGGGAAAAGGTTTTTATTGATAGCGGTTTGAGTCACGCTTCACTTACTTACTGTGAATGGGGTGATGGCAAGCCAAATAAAAACAAGATTCTTAAAACCTACAAAGGCATTGATTTCTTTAATAACCCTTGCGGAATGATGCTGTATTTTACAAGATACTGCGTTGAAAAGGTGGGGGGATTTAATCCTGATTACAAACAGTATGGACTTGAACACTTAGGACTATCAAGGCGCATTTATAATGCCGGACTAATACCGAACCCCTATGTTGCACCACATGGAGCAATGGATTACTTTTACTGTTTAGACCAACACAAAGCGGTACAATCAAATGTTTCAATGCGTGAAAAGATAAAGATGATTACTAAAGTCAGAAACGTTTACCAGCGTGAACGCAGCTCAAAAGCATTCATTGATTATAGAATTATTGATTAAATGAACTTTAATTTATACATTTACGTTATAGATATAAACAAAACAACATGAAAACAAAACTCTTAATTTTCGCACTTGCAACAGCAGTTATCTTTAGTTCATGCAAAAAAGACACTATCAAAGCTAAATCATGCAATGAGTGTATTTTTACTATCTTATTCGAGGTAGATGATGACCCTGAATTAGATACTATTATGGTGGAATATCCATTCTTAGCAACATTTATTTTGCCTGAATACATGGATGATGCATGTACTTATTTGGATACAACCAACAATGAAGTTGTAAAATCTGTTTATATTAGCAGAAATTGTGAATAATGGAAGACTTATTTAAATTTGAAGAAGATAAAAATAGTTTACGTCAAACAAACAATGGACTGGCTTCCGCAAGAAAGGCAAACTATAAATCTGAAATAAAAAGAACAAATAGAGACCTATCTTTTGAAGAAATTATAAATGAAATTGGCGGAATGCCAAAACCAAATGAAATTATTTCTATTAAAACTAATGGATGTTCAGATACAGGAAGCATTTTCAGGAACATAATAAAAAACAGAAATTGCGACACGCTTTATTTGGCAACTTGGATTATTTCAAAGGAAAATATTGACACCATTTGCAGCGCATTAGACGATGGAAGATTAAACAAAATAGTTTTTGTTTGTTCTACAAGAATGGATGAGTTAAAAAAAGCGCATGCAAATCACCTTAAAGAAGAATTTCTAAAGAGAAAAAACAAATGTTTCTTTAAAATTTGCAATAGTCACGCAAAAACATTTAGCATTTCAGACTTTAATGGAAACTATTATACTGTAACTGGAAGTGGAAACTGGACAGAAAACCCACGAATAGAAAATTATCTAATATTAAATAATAAAGATATATTTTTGCACAATAAAGAATGGATGGAGGATTTAGTATATGGAAGTAAATAATAAAAGACATAAACAAAGCAATGCCGAAATGGATTTAATTTTAGAAACAGTTATTGAAATGCTTTTAAAAGGATTATCAAGAACTGATATTTTGCGACATTTTGCAGAAAACGAAAATTTCAAGAAAAGCGAAAGAAGTGTAGATTATTATATTGACAAATCAAAAAAAGAAATAAAAGAAAGATTTAAACCTGAAAAAGAAAATCTAAAAGCATTATCAATAGCAAGATACGAAGACCTATATAAAAAAAACTACCAAATACAAGATTATAGAGAATGTAGACAAATAATAGATAGCGTTTCTAAGTTATTTGGTTTAAATGAGCCAACAACAGTGAAAAATCAACTACTTGACGAAAACGGCAACCCATCCAACCCAAACCAACCTATTACCATAGTCTTCAAAGAGAGTGATTGAACAGGTATTTAAGCTATCTAAAAAGCAATACAAAGCTATCCGATTACTTTCCGATGATAGTAAGTGCGAATTGCTTTACGGTGGTGCAGCAGGTGGAGGCAAGTCGGTTTTAGGTTGCGCATGGCAGATAGCAAGGCGGCTATCATTCACAAAGTCGCATGGCTTAATTATACGTCAAACAAGGAAAGACTTTTACTCTACTGTTTTAATTACCTTCAACAAGGTTGCCGAGTTGCTAAATATGGGTACAGGATGGAGTTTCACAATCAACGAACAGAAAGACGAAATTCAATTCAGCAATGGCAGTATAATATTCATTCGTGATGGAGCATTCAAGCCAAGTGATCCACAATATGACAGATTAAAGTTAGAGGTCATGGATGCATGGATTGAAGAAGGAACGCAAGTAGATGAGCGTGCTTATGTTGCTATCAGGCCGAGAATAAGAGAACACCATGGTGGAAGTCAATCAAAGCTACTGATTACTACCAACCCCGGTGCAGGATGGATTAAACGCAGGTTCATTAAGAACAATGATGGTAAGCAACCAACACTCGAAGAACATCAACACATCATTCAGGCTTTAGTTAGCGATAACCCTGACAAAGAGTTTGCAAAGAATTACGCTGAATCATTAAGCCAGTTAGACCCTGTAACAAAGAGGATGTATTTAGATGGGGACTGGGATGTGACTATAAACGAAAACCAATTCTTTTGGGCATTAAGTCGAGAAAAGCATGTGGTAAGTGAAATTGAATACAACAAAAGACAGCGTTTTGTTTTGTCCTTTGACTTTAATATTGACCCATGTACGCTATTAGTTTCTGTTTTGGATATGGCTACAATGCAACTTCAGATAATAGACCACATTAGCGCAAATCAATATACCATAAAGGATAAGTCACCATTGGAGGCTATATGTGAAATATTCAATAGCAAGTATATTAAAACAGGCCTTTGCCAAAGACAAAATATAGTTGTTACTGGTGATGCAAGCGGAAAAGCAGGGAGCGCAGACAGAACTGCAAAGAGGTCATTTTATTCAACAATTAAAGATATCATTCAGATAATGGATGGACAAATTAAACTTCCAAATGTAAACCCTCCACATAAGTTTAGCTTCGAGATGATTAACTATGTGTTTGCAAGATTAGATAGTAAATGTATTTCAATATATTATGAACTTACCTTGCTTTTAAACGAGATTGAAGCATCATATCCCGATGATGATACAACATTGAACAAAGCTAAAAAAGAGTTAGGATTGCACGCTGTGGATGCGTTCAGGTATCTCATTCATTACGTTTACCAATATGATAAGTATAAGTCAATTGTGGAGGCTATAACACGAAAACTAAAAGCAAGTTTAAAATAATTGCATGGAATTATAAAAATATCGTTATATTTGAAAAAAAACTAAACATGGCAAAGACAAACAGTTACCAAAGAGCCAAATTTCGGGTTGCAGAGTTGGAGAAAGAGTTAGACTCATCAAACATAAAAGTAAGGCAGTTGTCATTGCTTTATAAGCAGAAATCAGATGATTCAGAAAATGCCTTCAAACAAGCCGCAGAGGTTTTGGCTGAAAATGCAAATCTGAAAGAAGAGTTAAATAAAAGCATAAAGACAACAAAGATTTTTATAATCTTGTCACTACAATTAGTCGCAATTATTATTGTGTTAATTAATTTAAAACTGTTGTAAAATGATTATAGTACAATTAGACAGCGAACAACTAAGCAACTTAATACAAAGTTCAGTTCGCAAGGTTTTGAAAGAAACCCCACCCCAAACGGTTGAACCCACCGACCAACCCGAACAGCTTTTAACCATACAGGAAGCAGCCGAATTTTTGAGCCTTACAGTACCAACAATGTACAGCAAGGTATCAAAAGGCGAATTACCTGTAATGAAGCGAAGCAAACGCCTGTACTTTTCCCGTACTGAATTACTGGACTATCTTAAAGACGGGCGTCGCAACAAAATAATCATATGAGCAATCAAACTAAACACAATTACACACCTGTTGCATTTGCAAGGCTTGGAAAAGAAATAAAGATATCACCTAAATCAAGAGTGGCAATCAACGAACGTGGCGCAACATTAACACACGAAAGCGAAAGCGTATCATTAGTTGTCGGAATAGGCAACAATCATGTAGCGTATCTGTCAATGAGTAAAGATGCATGGAACGCACTTGCCAATGGTGAAAAGGTGAACACATTGACCGTTAAGGATGCTGAATTGAAGTACTTAAATAAGTAGGTTATGAAAGTATTAAAATGGATAGCATCTCAATTTATGGACTTGTGGTGCATGGTTGTTCATGGATTGATTCAAGATAAACATAAAATGCATAAAGCATATGGTCCGATGATATGCGAAAAATGCGGAAGATGTTGGGTACTTTAAATTTAATTAATGACTAACATAACCACTGTTATCACATCCTGCAATCGACCTGAATTGCTGAAACAAACACTGCAAGGTTACTTTAAGTTTGTAGGCGGCGACTATCCAATCATTGTGATTGATGATAGTGGTAAGGTTGGTTGCAATGCTGAATTAGAAGTAATCTATCCACAGATTCAATGGGTTTATAACGAAACAAATATTGGTCAAGCGGCGTCCATTGATAAGGCTTATGCACTTGTTAAAACACCATACATATTCCATTGTGAGGAGGATTGGCAGTTTTATAAGAAAGGATTTATTGAAGACAGCTTAGCTATATTGGAAGCAAACCCAAAGATATTGCAAGTATGGATTAGGGCGGAAAATGACACGAACGGACACCCGAAAGAATTGAGAAGTCAATTAGTTTCTGGCAAAAACGTTTGGCGTTTAAAGTTCAATCATTTAGGCAAGTGGCATGGATTTAGTTTTAATCCCGGACTTCGTAGAAAAGCAGACTATGACTTAATAAAACCATACGCAAAATATTCAGGTGGATTAAAAACAGGTGCAACGGCTGAATACAGGATTGGATTAGAATATTACAAGCGTGGAATGTATGCTGTTATTATTGCAGGTAACGGATATGTGAAGCACATAGGTGACGGTCACCATGTTAAAGAAAAACAGATACACTCAAAGCATCGAAAAGCATCGTTTATCATTCCTTACAGGGATAGAGAAGAACACCTTAACCGCTTCTTGCCAAAGCTAAAGTCATATCTTTGGAACGCAGGAATAGACAATTATGAAGTATTGGTTATTGAACAGTCAGAAGGCAAGCCGTTTAACAGAGGCAAAGTCTTAAACATTGGCGCAACACTTGCAACAGGTGATTACTTTATAATGCATGATGTTGATATGATACCAATGACAGCCGATTACAAGTATAGTAAATGCTGTCATATTGCAACTCAGGTAAGACAGTTTAAATACAAAATGCCATATCCTGATTATTTTGGTGGCGTAACGATATTTGATAAGCAGTTACTCATTGATATTAACGGCTATTCAAATGAATTTTGGGGATGGGGTGCGGAAGATGATGAGTGCTTATTGAGAGTTAAGCAATACGGCATAAAGCCCGAAAGGCGGCCATGTAGATTTAGCTCGTTTGACCATGACCGAGATATGAGTAACCATTCTAAAAACAACATCAGATTGCAACTTGCAAAGCGAAATCAATACAACTTCTATGATGATGGACTAAGTAATTTGGATTACGCTATTATTGATGAAAAACAGATAGATGAAAAAGTTAAAATCATTAAGGTTGAGATATGAAAATAGCCGTATTTACACGTTCATGCAACATGGAGTATTACTCTAAGATGGTATCATTGCTGCCAAATGATGTAGAATGTCATAGAATGACAGGATTTGACCATTGGAGTGACGCAAATACATATCTAGAACATATTATAGCATTCTCAAATGTTATGGGTATTGATTATTCTATTAACATTGACGAAGATTGTTTTATAACAGATTGGGATATTGTAATAGAAATAATAAAGGTAATGATAGGCAATGGGAAAAGCCATGCAGGTATGCCTGATGGCGGTTGTCATGTTGGAAGATTAAGAACGTATAAAGTTCAAAATCCTTTCTTTAATATATTCCATCCTATTATTTGCAAGAGAATTTTAGATGGAAATTATCTTTGGTTCAATCAAGAAAGTGATATAGCACCCGATTTTACCAAAATGCCATTTGAATATGATAAAGAAGATTATGCCGAACCATTTGATGAATTTTTCAAGTTACTTTATAAAAGCGGCAACCCATTACACTTATATGCTGATTTACACGAAGATGGAATTACAACTATTCTAAAATGGAATGATAAGCCATTTGCACTACACACATGGTATTCACGTGACGCAAGCCACAGGGATAGGATTTTACAAAGATTTGAGGAAGCAAAACAATTAAGCAATGGAAATATCTAACACAGGATTTTGGATTGGTGACGCAACTGTCCAACACAAGCACGACCCACAATTAGAGGATGCACTTGCAAAGCTATTTAAAAACTCAACGGTTTACGACTTAGGCTGCGGAGAGGGCAAGTATGTGAAGCATTTTAATTCAAAAAAAGACATAGTTGCATATGGAATTGATGGAAATCCACTAACAGATAAGTATGATTCATGCATAACATCGGACTTAACAAAGCCTATTAATATGCAAAAAAAGAATTGGGTGCTATCACTTGAAGTTGGTGAACACATACCAAAAGAACTAATGAACCAATACATTAGCAACTTAAAGAATTTGAGTGAAGATGGAATTGTATTGAGTTGGGCTGTCCCCGGTCAGGGCGGCGATGGTCACGTTAATGAACTTCCGAATGAAGATGTGATTGCATTATTTCCTGAATACGATTACGACATTGAAACAAGTCTTTATCTTAGAAGCAAGGCTACTCTTTGGTGGTTTAAGAATACAATAATGGTATTTAAACGCAAATAGATGGATGAGTTATATTTCAAATTAGCCAAGACGGAAACATGCGAGGATGCAAGGGCGATGCTATTGCATGCACTTGAAGCAGAAACTAATCTGGAACACAAAAACAAGTTAGCGGGCGCATTGGCATATTTGAAACTTAAACCCAATCATTCAGCATTTGTATTTAACTTACGTGAGATTTTGTTTAACAACTTTTGCGATGTAATTAAATTAGCAACTAAATGAAAAACCCAATTAAATATATAAAGTCAAAGCTATTCCCAAAGAAGCCAAGCGGCAGTTTACCTGTTGACCATGTCTACACGTTTGAAACAGGCGAACGGCTATACACCTACAAAGCAGAGGACTATCAAAAAATTCATAGCCGTTACTATAAAGGCGTTCAGGAGGCAACCAATTACATCAAGACTTTCATGATGACTAAAACCGATTGGATTAAATCGGTGGATAAGTGCATGGAAGCGGTTGAGTATTCATTAAGCGCAGCAAACCAAAAGACACGCAACAAGTATTTAACCGATGTATTACTAACATTAGCTGATTATAAGAAACTTGCGGCAGGGTTAAAGAATGCAGACCAAGCACTACTTGAAGAGTTGTTTTGTATGTTCTATTTAATTGACGATGAAAAAACAACAGGCTATTCAGATATTCACAACCAACGCAAACGTGAACTTTTGCAATCCGACCCAATCATGGCTGATTTTTTTTTGACCAATCTAAAGCAGAATTTGAAAGACTTCTTTCCTATCTCCGACGCAAGTATAGAAGCTGTTTTGATGGACATGATGAGGCAAAGGGAAAAGATGTATTTAGATTTGCAGAAGACATCGCAAGCACAGACGCAATCATCACAAAGCACATCGGAGTAGTTGCAGACGAACTAAGCATTGAAGACTATTTCAAGTATCTGTCATTGCTTATGCGAGAAGCTAAGGAAAACAGTAAAAGTTAATTTTGTACTTTATAAAGCTATTTAGATTCAAACCTTATTAGTTTTGATTTATGGCTGAAAAGGACATAATAGTAAACCTGAAGGTTAACACAGGCAACAGCACTCAATCTGTTGATGAACTTGCAAAATCGGAAAAGGACTTAGCAATCAATACCGAAGCGGCAAACGTTGCACTAAAGCAATCCACATCCGTAACAACACAGAACGCAAATGCAACCGAACAGGCGGCAGATGCTAACGTTTCACTAAGAAAGCAATTAAGAGCATTACAGGAACAGTTAGGTAAACTTGCGGTAGCAGGCAAACAGAATACAGCGGAATATAAGAATCTTAGAAACGAAGCAGGAAAACTAAAAGATGCAATCAGCGACGTTAATCAAGAGGTATCACAGGCAGGTAGTGACACACGAGGACTTGACCAAACAATAAGAGTAGCAACAACAGCAACTGCGGCATTTTCTATACTTGAAGGTGCAACAGCATTATTTGGCAAGGAAAACGAGGATTTACAGAAATCATTGCTTAAAGTTACGGCAGCGGTTTCAGTACTTAATGGATTGCAAGAGATACAGGCTGAAATAGCAAAGGAAGATAGCATATTCACTAAAGCAGCAGCAGCAGCAAAACTAATTTATGCAGCAGCGGTAGGAACAGCAACGGGAGCAACTAAGCTATTTAGAATAGCGTTACTTTCAACAGGCATAGGATTATTTATTGTGGCACTAGGTTTGTTAATAGCTAATTTTGATAAGATTAAAACAGCAGTATCTAAATTCCTTCCCGGACTTGACCAATTACAAAAAGGTTTTGATAATGTAAAAGTTGTTCTTC
>Ga0181555_1000385_pt1 | contig 43188 bp, 38 predicted proteins | sample 011ome_15_FD_145601 | JGI IMG/M metagenome (GOLD analysis project Ga0181555, IMG submission 145601) | Coastal salt marsh microbial communities from the Groves Creek Marsh, Skidaway Island, Georgia - 011504AT metaG (spades assembly) | ecosystem: Environmental > Aquatic > Marine > Intertidal zone...
TACTGACCAAGTACTTCCATTATAATAATGAATAAACGCTCTACCAGCTTGTGTAGCACCCGGACCATTATTATAGGGAGAACCAGCTACAACATAAAGACCATCGTCTGAAACGTCTGTGGAGTGGCCATAACGTTGACTAGACACACTATCGTTAGGCTCCAAATCTCCAGTTTCAGTAGAAGTAGACCAATTCGCTCCACCTTCGCTATTATCGGCTACGAGATCATCTTGACCGCTAACTGATACAATAGTGAAAGCTGCAACAGGATCAACTTGTCTTGCTTGTACATAATCAGAATCAATTAATGCAATAACTGCAGCAGAATCTGTGCCGGCAGACTGTCTTGCCTGAACATACGCGGAGTCTATAAGAGCTATGGCTTCTGATGAATCTAAGAAATCATAAGTTGTTTGTCTTGCTTGTACATAAGCTGAATCGATTAAAGCAATTGCATCTGTGGAATCTAAATCTGACTTTGCATTAATTAAACCAACAAGTGTTGAATAAGCAGAATCATCATCATTTAATGCAGCTGCTATTTCATTAAGTGTATCTAATGTTCCAGGTGCTCCATCAATTAAATTATTAATTTGAGCTGTAACAAATGAAGAGTCTGCAAAATCTGCATTTGTATATTTAATTTGTCTCGCTTGAACATATGCACTATCTGCAGTGGCTTCAACTCTAGCGTCTGCTCGAGCATCTGTAAAATATAGATTACTTCCTTCAGTTAGATCGGCAGTAGTTTTAGTTCCTAAATCTGTATCAAAATCTGCGCTTTTGTATGTAGTTACAGAAAATGTGCCAGTAGTAGAATTATATGTCAAATCACCACTAGCTGATATTGCATTTTTAGCATCACTATCAGCTCTTGCTGTTGTATAATATAAATTAGTTCCTTCCGCTAAATCTGAAGTTGTATTATTAGATAACGATATACTTACTGGAGTTGCGCTAGAATCTTCAGCTACAAGCGTTCCAGCATCGTTACGAAGAATTAAGTTATCACCTAAATATATTGAATTACCACTTAGATATAAATCTTTAAATTTATTAGTTGGAGAACCTAGGTCATATGCACTATCTGTATCAGGAATAATATTGCCAGATACATTACCTAATTTATTTTGAATTATTACATTAATTTCAGCAGAGTCATTACCAACCGCAATACCTCCAGCAGTTGTTCCATCTCCTACATAAAGTTTTTCTGTATCAGTAGACCATATAGGTTCACCAGCCCCAGGGGTGATAGTTAATCTATCAGAATCTGTACCTCGTCTAAATTGTAATGCCATGTTATCCTCTATAACCTATTTATATTGCACCGTAATCAGATATTAAACCTGCTGGTGCGTTTGGTGTTCCATAATCTACTGTAAATGCAGCAATAAGTAAATCAATAGCGTTAGTTGCTGTAACAATGATACTTCCATAATCTACTCCTTGAGGACTAGAAGAGCCTCCTGCAGGAACATTTGTAAGATTATTATAATTTAAATAATAAGAACCTTCTTGACCATCTAATGTGTCAGCGTTTACATTAAGATTATTAACAAAAGTTTGATCAACTGCTGAATCTATTATACTTACTACAGCTGCTGAATCTAATCCACTACTAATTGATGAAAATGTAATTGTATCAGTGCTAGCATCAGTGGTTATAGTCATACCGCTGCCGGCAGCAAGTGTAAGAGTATCTGCTACTACATCTGCTACAACGTCTGATTGTCCAGATACAGATATAGTTTTAAAAATTGGGTCTGTGCCACCAGTCGAAGACTGTCTTGCTTGAATGTATGCAGAATCAATAAGATTGATAGTTGCTGTGGAATCTATGCCGGAAGGACTAGCAGTAATTGACTGAATAGTATTTCCTGAATTTTTAAAATACAGAATACCATCGGCGTAGTTAATTGCTAATTCGCCATAATCAAGATCGCCTGTTGATGGTATACGTCCAGAAATACTGGACTTTTTTAGCTTTATGCTAGTCGACATATCGATTCCTTAAAAAAGGTTTTTGTTTTAAGTCCTTAAGTTAAAAAACTCTTGGACTATTTATTAATAAGTTCCACCGTCAATTTGAGAAATTTCTACTGCTCCTGCTGTTACTGTAAATTGATCTGAATCAAATGATGCCACACCTTTACTGGTAGTTGTTGCATTTCTACCTGCAACAAGAAGATTGCCACCTGAAACAGTTGTTTCAATACCTTGACTAAAATCACCGTATATATTGAAAGATTCACCAATGGTTGCAGCAATTCCTGATCCTTGACCATTTACATCATCACCGCTATAAAGTGTAATATCATTTGCTGAAATAACGCCAGAAGCATCTGAAAAGTGTGTTGAATTAAATGTTGCGACACCTTTAGTGCTTCCATCAGCAACCGCATCCGCGGCTGTTATTGTAATTGTTGAGCCAGATCCAGATGTTGATATTCCTTGTGATGAATTACCGCTAATAGTAATTCCACCACCATTGTTTCCAGAAATACTACTTCCATCTGTATTAAATCCAATAGATCTAGTTGTTACATGGCCAGAAGAAATACTAAAGTTTGCTGAATCAAATGATGCAATACCTTTATTAGATATTGTAGCATCTTCTCCATCAATTGTGATAATACCTGAACCTTCAGTAATATCAATTCCTTCACCGGCTGTGAGAATTTGTCCTAAGTCAGAATCAACACGGGCAGTTGTATAATAGAGATTATTGCCTTCAATAAGATTAGTAGTAGTTTTAGCATTAAAACTATTATTAAATCTAGTTTCTGTATAATACTGATTAGTACCACCTAGTCTTTCAGGTACATCATCTGCGTCTTTAGTTCCAAAGTCTGAATCAAATCTAGCAGTAGTATAATAAAGATTTGAAGAATCTTCACTTAAATCCGCAGTTGTTTTGCTAGCAAAATCTGAATCAAATCCAGCATAGCCACCAGTAATATTAGTTGCTGTAATGTTTCCAACTTGAAGATTTGCAAAATTAAATGATGCATGTCCAACATCAATATCTAGATCAGAATCAGGTTCTGGAGTATAGCCATCATAAAGTTTCCAGATTCCATCAGTAGCATCACGGAAAAAACCAGTATGTGCATATGATCCTGTATCATTATAGTTAGCAGCAAAACCAACATCAACAACTATAGTTGGAGAACCAGATGATTCTAGCTGATTTAAATAGAACATATTATCTTCAATAGATAATGTTGTTGAATTAATAGTTGTTTGAGTTCCGTTTACTTGAAGATTACCATCTACAACTAAATTGTTTGTAACTTTTAATCCAGAAAATGTTACTGAATCACTAGTACCAACTTCTTGACCGACTGAAATCAAACCTGAAGCAGAATCGTATGTTACACCAGTTCCAGCTTGTAAATGAGCTCTAACTTCTGTAGCACTTGGTCCAGTATAAGTAAGTACGCCAGTTGAATTATTATAAGCTAAAGATCCATCACCTCCAGCGTCTGTTACTGAAATTGCTCCTCTAGCACGAGCATTTGTAAAATAAAGATTTGTAGAACCTTCGGCAACATCGTCTGTATCAATTGTACCGCTACCACCAAGAGATATTGTTGTACCATTAATTGTTATTTGTGAATTTGCAAGTTCTGCATTACTTATTTCACCAGTTGCAAGTGTAACACTTTTACTAGAAAGATCTAATGTACTTGCTAATTCATCTGCATTAACTCCACCATCTTTGATAGTTACTACACCAGAAGCTACTGCAAAGTTATCAGAATTAAATTGTGCAACACCCTTTGCAGATGTGCTAGCATCATTACCACTAATTGTAACTGTATTATCAGTTACAGTAGTTGAAATACCTGTACCACCAGTAAATGTAAGATCAGAATCAAGAAGATTGACTGTATCATTTCCAGTATCAGCTGCTATTGAAAGATTAGTTGATATGTTAGCAGTACCAGCAGCAGTTAAACGACCTTGCTGATCAACAGTAAATGTTGGAATGGCTGAGACAGAACCATAAGAACCAGGAGTTACTGCAGTATCATCAAGAGTAATAGTAATTTGATTATCAGCAGTTCTTGCAGTGCTTATTGGTGCACCACCAAGAATTGAAAGAGTATCAACATCTAATTCAATAGTGTCTGTTCCAGCAGAATCTGTTGCAATTGTAAGAGTGGCAGCTCCTGACACTTGATCAACATATTCTTTTGTGGCAAGAGAGTTTGTACCAAATCCAGCTCTATCTTTATAGCCTGACGGAACATTTACTGCGCCTGTACCATTTGGAGAAAGAATAAGTGCGCCATCTGTATTAGTAGTTGATATTGTGTTACCGTCTATAGTAACATTATCAACATTTAATACATCAATTTTACTTGATGCATCAACTATGATTGCACTTGATGCTGTGAGTGTTCCAGGCGTATGATCTAATTTATCGGTAAAATATACACCACCAATGACTTCGATTTCATTAGCATTACCTGATGAATCTACACCACCGGTACCGATATATAATCGATCACCACCGTTTCCTTCTGTACCCGCAAGATAGGAGTACGCTAATTCACCTAGTTTTAAACTACTAGGAGCACCTCCGGTGCCAGATCTTTTAATTCTAATTATTGATGCCATTAATAAAAGCCCCCGTCTGAATTAATATCCTGGCCTATAAGTTCATTTCTAGCCTGGAATGTGTTAGTAGCCGAATCAAAAATCAAAAGACCTTCTTGTTGAAGAGTACTTAAATCTACATCACTTAAATCACGAATTCTCAAAGTACCAAAACTAAGAGTACCACTACCGTTTGTTTTTATAACCTCATTGTTATTGCCGTCTTCTGTAGGATATTGGATACCAGATGCTTTAAATACACCACCAACTGTTGCTGAATCTGCTATCTCAATGCCGGCCTTTACTACAAAATTCTGTTTAACGGCCATGATCTACACCTACAGTAAAATTATTAATACTATTTATAATGTTACGCATCTACGCTGAGCCTTTTTGATTTAAAATGTGTATTAGTATAAGAAGGAGAAAGCGTTAATGTTACATTACTATCTACAATACTAGCATCAAAAGTCCCAAGAGACGAATCTGTTTTAACTTCTGCATATTCTGTTAAAAAGACATTAGTCCCGTTGTGCGTTAATAAAATTTCTTGTGTATGATATTTGCTATCAGAATCATGTTCTAATTGTACTATGTATTTAACTGATCTAAATTCATTAAGAGGAAAAGTGTCAACAACTTGATCAGTTGCTATAGTGGTTAAATCTGTTATTTGTGTTAATAAACCTGTTGCAATAATTCTTCTACTGTTAGGAATAATATCTCCTGCACTATCAACATTATTAAGAATTACTTCTCCGCCAGAATCGCTTAAAGAAACTGAACCTACATATAAAGTTCCTGCAGAAAGATAAAGACTTCTAAATTTATTAGTCGGAGAACCTAGATCAATTGTTTCATCAGAATCTGGAATAATATGATCGGATACTTTAACTGGACCAAGTATCGATACACCAGATCCACTATCAATAAGATTATCGATATCAGTTGTTTCTACAAGAGCTAATACATCGCCTGAATCGAGTATTGTTGGAACATTAGTTAAATTAGTAAAGTCAAGATAGTAACCAGCAGATTCACCATCAAGAATGTTAGCACTAACACCGGCTGAAGTAACACTGCGTATCGGTGTTCCTGTTACAATCTTTTTGACAATAGTTTGGCCTTCAGAAACTTTTATTTCAGCGTTTCTAGCAACCTTAACTAGGATTTTATCTGTGGCCATTTAAAATACTCATTTCGTCACTGATGGAGTTACTTGAACTCTTCCTTCTAAAATTCTTTCAACAACAGTATTAGAATCACTGTCAACAAAAGAAATTTCTACATCATAGACATATCTTCCTGTTTTAAGTGCATCAGTTTGAGTATTTGATAATGATAGAGTTACGATTCCATCTGTGGCTGGATTAGCAATAAGCGTTGTGAAGTCATGCGTATCAGCACTATCACTGTTATAATTCTTTTTCATCTTTGCAGCAACAGAATAATTTGATAAATTCTTTGCAGCTCCAGTGTTATCTGTGAGATGAAGTTCAAATGCTACGTCAGCACCTTGATCGATGGTAAATTCTTCGTATTGGGCCATGAAATACTCCAGTGATTTCTTTGTCGGACGCGCACGCCCCTGCCGTTTAAACTATTTATACAAATTAACGTTTATAAATAGCTTTATGAAAAATAATCCTATACTTAATTTTAAGCAAATTAGGCACTTTCGTCAAGATAAGCATCCTGAAGAAGAGATGATTAAATCTTTAATTGCCGAAACTTATAATTTAGTTCCTTCAAAACAAAACCTAGTTCCTTATAAAATTCATGTATTTGGACCAAATCATTCAAAAGAAAAAGAAGCGTTGTATTTAGCAACTAAAAGTAAGAATGTTTATATAAATTATAACACTCTTGTTAATTATCAAATATTTGCTTCATATGTTTTACTATTTACAAGTCGTTTGTGTGATAATCCAAGTGAATCTGTAAAAAATTCAATTAAAAGAGGCGTGAGACATCTTAATTGCGATTTAAATGAATATAAAAAATCTAAAATAGTTCCTTGTATAGAAATAGGCATGTTTTGTGATAATTTAGCGCATATGTGTTTAAATAATAATTTAGATATAGCTTATACAGCGTGTTTTCAGCAGACTATAAATCATCTTATGCCAGAAATTAAAGAAGACATTTATTTATCTATGAGTATTGGATATGCTGACGATACTTATCCGTATAGAAAATACAAATATCAATGTAAACCAAATATGAAAGAGGTAATTGATTGGCATTAAATTTAGTATGTACAAGCAAACCTTGTGATGGTTTATTTTATTATAGTTATGAATATACACAATATTTAAATATGTCTGGAATTAAAACAGACATGATTATTATAACACATCCGCGTTTTAAATCTCAAGATTATATAAATTCTATAAATCAAAAATACACTTCATTTAAAAATGTAATTTTTAACGATTTTAAAGATGTAAAAACCACCTTAATAATGGGTAGAAGTATTCTAACACTTCCTTTCCTTGACCGTAAATCGTATTCGCAAGATCAATTAATGATATTGCATCTTCTTTTTAAAAGTAAAATTATATCAGTATATTCTGAAAACCATAAAATAAGATATTATCAGGCTTTAAAATACTTTAAACCAGAAGAAGTAATAGACTTATGTGATTATGACGTGTATCCAAAAGGAATAGGCAAGCATTTCGAAAAAAAAATATTTTTTGATATACATAAACCAGTCACAGAAAATTATCAATTTGAACATCTTTTTATAGGTACAAATAAAAATTACTATGATTCAGCTAAAAAATTAGTTTATAAATATAAATCTCATGGCATAATAATATATGATAATTATGAGTATGATTCTAGTTTAAATAATATAATAGCGCCTGTTGAAAATTTATTAGGAACATTTAAAAAATATGTTTATACTAAAAATATAATAGACCCTGCCCCTAGACTTATTCAAGAGTGTAAATATCACAATAAAGAAATTATATATGAAGCTTCAAACAGAGGAGCAGAAACTTATAAAAATAGACCTATAGAAAAACCAAATGTGGAGCATATAATAAATGAATTATGAAGGTTGGGATCAAGACTATCTTAAAAATAAAGAATTATATTTAAATTTATTTGATAAAGCAATTTTAGAAGATAACGAAAAAAATATAGAATTTTTAGAAAAAAAGATTTCTAAATATATTGGACGTAAACATGGAATAGCAATTAACAGTGCAACAGACGCATTATATTATTCACTTAAATGTTACGATATTGGTCCAGGAGATGAAGTACTAGTAAGTGATTTTTCTTGGATATCTTCTGCATCTTGTATTCTTATGGCTGGTGCAACTCCTGTATTCTGTGACATCGATTTAAATTCTTATCATATATCATTTGATGAGATTAAAAAGAAAACTACAAGTAAAACTAAAGCAATTGTTTACACTCATCTCTTTGGCAATATGACTGAAACACAAGAAATAGAAAACTATTGTAAAGAAAATAATATAATATTTATTGAAGATGCAGCTCAATCACTTGGATCAAAATACAAAAATAAATACGCAGGATCAATTGGTGATATTAGTTCTTTTAGTTTTAATCATAATAAAGTTATATCTGGAATATCTGGTGGAGGCATGATATTTACTGACATAGACTTAACTGCAGAATATTTACGCAAAATAAGAAGACATGGTAAGGGTAAAGATTATGAAATGCTTGGTTATAACTCAAAAATGTTTTACATGAATGCAGCATATATTGAAATGAGATTTGATAGAATAAATGATTTACAAATGCGTAGAATACAAATAGCTAATAAATATCAAGAAGAGTTAGAAGATTTACCTGTTGTAACTCAAGTAGCTGATGATAATTTAGTACACAATTATCATAAATACGTAGTAAGATTTGAAAATAAAGAAATAAGAGATCAAGTAAAGAACGCTTTAAACGCAAAAATTCATTATGACTCGCCAATATCAAAAAATAGCATGTTTAATCTAACGCCATGTCCAAATGCGCAAATAGCAAGTGACACAGTACTTTCTTTGCCTTGTCACCCATACGTAACTAAAGAAGAAATTAGTCAAACTTGCATGACCATAGGAATTATAGCATGAAAGGTAGAAAAATTAATATATTTAAAACAAGAGCGATAGACTTTTACTTGTCAAAATCTTGTAATAAATCTTGTCATTACTGCACCGCTTGGACTTTAGAAATGAGAAACTTAACAGTTGATATGGATTTTTTAAGTAAAACTTTAAAATGGCTTTCACCTTATGCTGTTAGAATACAGCTGCTTGGTGGTGAACCGGGCCTCATAAAAAATTTAGATGAAGTTATTGCTGAAATTAAAAAGCATAAAAACTTAATACCTGTTGTTTTATCAAATTCATTTATAAGAAAACGTTATCCACATGTACTTGATGATCCAGATATTTTATACTTAGAGCATTTAGTATTAGATTTCCATGAAGATAGAATTGAAAAACTTGGTAATTTTGATTTTTTTAAGGAAAACGATTTAAATAATTATAATATAATAATAATGACTCCTAACTATTTTAAGTACAGAGAAAACCATGATTTAAGTATACTCGATCATAAAAATACTCAATTCAAAAAATTTAATTCAAGATCACCTAACTTTATAAATATGAAACAAGCTCCAGAATTTGATAGAAGAATGTGTGCAGCTTTTCCAAAAGTGCCCGTAATAGATTTTGAGTTACAAAGAATAAGGCACTGTAGTAAAAAAGTAATTAATGGTTCTAGAAGATATGTTGTAACAAAAGAAAACATTGATAAGATGATGAATTATGAACTCTTTGCATTTGAAGAATATTGTAAAAAGTGTTTTGAGCCAATTGATAAAAGATCTAATGAACAAATACTTGATATAATTTCTGCAGCAAAGGTAATATAATGAAAAAAATATTATTAGTTTCAGGCTGCAGTTTCACTACTGCTAATTACAAATCTACTCAACACCCAGAAAGAGAATTTTTATGGAATAAATGGCCAAAAATTCTTGCTGAAAAACTTAATATGGATTGTATTAATTTAGCTCAGTCAGGAGCAGGAAATGAATTTATTTGTAATAGTATCATTGATAAAATAGAATCAATGGATAAATCAAGTATTGGATTAGTTATTCCTGCATGGTCACAGTGCCGAAGAAGAGATTATCAATTGCATTTTAGTAGAAGTAATAGAGAAGTTTGGAGATCTGAAATGTTTGATACACTTGGTGATATAGAATATTGGATAAAAAAAAGTTTTAGGATTTATTATTCTTTTCAAATATATTGCGAATATTTTAAAATACCTTATAAACAAATACAAATGATAGAATTATATAAAGATAATTTAAGAGAAGAATATTCTGAACTTAAATATTATGCATACGATGAAGAAAGTATAGACTGGAAAAAAATAAATGAGAAAAGAAAAAAATACAATGAATATGCAAAATCTTTAGTATATTATAAAAATTTTAAAAACTTTGTAGGAGAAACAACACCAACACAAAGCTTACAGGATATTTTAACAGATAATAGAAAAAATAAACAAACTCTTAAATGGTTTAACATTTCTAGTAAAGATAGTCATCCAAGCGAATATGGACACAATTTAATGGCAGAATATATTTATGAAAATCTTTAGTGTAGCGTTCAGTCCACACGATCATAATACGTATGACGGTGAATGGCATAATCAAAGAGAAAGATATACACGTAAAAAACACAATATCCCTTGGCATTACGATGCATATCCTCATTACGACGATGCAGATAAAATGAATTCGAATGATGATAGCGCTGGTCAAAAATTTTATAAAGAATACTGGAATCCTAACAATTACGATATATATGCATTCACCACTACTATAGGAGGAATGAATCAAATAACAAACTTACAAGTTTTTAAAGACGATATTGATTGGCATCCTAATGGGCTATGGGATTACAAAATGCTTTGCGATAATTTATATTATATTGATCATCATCAATCACATGCTGCATACGCATATTTATTATCAGAATATTCTCAATCTGATATATTAGCTATTGACGGAAGAGGGTGGAAGTATAATTGTATTTTTATTAATAAAGATAATAAAATAATTGATTTATCTAAAGAAATGAATATAGGAACTCTATGGAATTTTGTAGCTAAAGAGCTTGGCTTTGGAAACTTAAGTGCAAGTAAAGTTATGGGTCTTGCTGCTTATGGTTCTTATAAAGAAGAAATTCATATGGTATTAGACGGATATTGGGATAATATTAATATCGATACGTGGAAAGATCAATATAAAATTATGCAAAAACAACTAAATAAAAATGAATTTGCTAATATTGCATGCACTTTACAATTAGCTACCGAAGAAAAAATAAGAGAGCATGTTTATCCATTAAAATCTTGTAATAATATTTGTGTAGCTGGTGGTGTTGCTTACAATGGATATATCAATGAAATGTTATATGAAAATTGGTCTAGTGTATATGTTCCTCCTGCTCCTGGTGATGAAGGCCAATCTATTGGTACATACATGCACGCTAATTACGTTTTAAATAAAAAAACACATAAACCTTCTGTTTATGCTGGTAAAGAATATAATTATGAAGAAGGGAAAGAAATAAACTTAAAAAAAGTTGCACAAGCAATTGCTGACGGCAAAATTATAGGTTGGTTTCAAGGAAAATCGGAGAGTGGTCATAGAGCACTAGGTAACAGAAGCATCCTTGCAGATCCTCGTAATCCAAATATTAAAGATATTATTAACAACGAAATAAAAATGAGAGAAGATTTTAGACCTTTTGCTCCTTCGGTTTTAGAAGAGCATTATAAAGAATGGTTTGACACGCCTGAACCAAGTCCTTATATGTCCCGCATAGTAAAAGTTAAAAACTCTAAAAAAGTTCCAGGAATAACTCATGCTGATGGAACTTCTCGCATTCAAACTGTTAATGAAAATCAAAATAAAAAATATTATGATTTAATAAATGAGTTTTATAAAATTACAGGTGTGCCAATGCTTCTTAATACAAGCTTTAACTGTAGAGAACCAATAGTTGAGACTCCTAGAGAAGCTATAAATACTTTCAACAAAACTGAATTAGATATGGTGGTAATTAATGGACGTTATTTGTCTAAAGTGGGGTGATAAATTTAATCATGAACACGTCAATAGATTATACAATATGGTATGTAAAAATTTAGATTGTGATTTTAATTTTATTTGTTATACAGAAGATTCAAATAATATAGATTCTAATATTATTATTCGTCCGTTGGCAAATTATGATTTAGAAAAATGGTGGTGGAAACTTACTCTCTTTGAACACGCTACTAAAAACATAACATTATTTTTAGATTTAGATGTAGTAATACAAAACAATATTACTCATTTAAAAAACTATTGTGTTGAAAACATGTTGCGTTTAATAAAAGCGTATTGGAAACCGTTTGAACTAAAAGAATTTGATACAAATTTAAATTCATCTATTATGATATGGAAAGGCGATTATACAGATATATGGAACAAGTTTAAAAAAGATCAAGATTATTATATGTTAAAATATAATGGAATAGATGGATATTTAGATCACAATCAACATGAAAAACTTTTATATTTTCCTGAAAAAATAGTATATTCTAGACTTTATGGCTATGATAAAAAAAATTATTGGGATACAAAAAAATATGACGAACCTCCAAATGATTTATATTATAAACCAAATTTTGATATTTGCATTTTTAATGGATGGAAAAGAAGAAGATATGAAGGAGAAGGGCTTAAAAACGGTAAGTATTTATTAGATGACAAAGGATACGAAGGTTTTGAAAAATATTGGAATTGATCCTGCTATATATGCTAGTATGAAAACAGCAGCCGAACTTGGATTTGATTTCTCTCATTTTCTCGATAGCTTTTCTCAGTCTCAAATAGAATCTAAATCTTGGTTAGTTAATATACTATCTATGATTGATATCAAAAATGCTCATGTCCAATTGTTTGGAGGGTGGAATGGTATTCTAATTACAAGACTGCTCACTCAAAATTTAAACTTAAAAAGAATTCATAATATAGATCTTGATGAAAAATCAATTATTGTGTTTAGAAGATATAGAAAATTTACTAATGATAAAAGATTAGAATCAACTTGTGGAGATGTTAGAACACCTCATAAGTACGACTCTAGCATTGATATTGTCATTAACACATCATCTGAGCATATGCCTAACTTAAAAGAAATCATAAAAAATAAAGAATACAAACCTGAGTGTTTATTTGTTTTACAAAGTAATAATATGTTTCACATCAAAGATCATATTAATTGTGTTAATAATGAACAAGAACTGATAGAAAAATCTGAGTTATCAAAAATACTATATAAAGGATCTTTAGATATGCCAAATAGTTATAAAAGGTTTATGGTTATTGGATATGTCTAGAGTAATTTATAGTCTTTATATTGATATTCAAAATCCAGTATCTCATTTTAAAAATCAAAAAAAATTTAATGATAATTTAGAGTGGTTAATTAGAAAACAAGAAGAATACGCTAAATTATGTAATGCTGATTATATTCATTTTACTTATGACAATAATTTTATTGAATATTCTAAACAGTTTGGTCCAGAAATTTCTGAATATAATATCATAAATTTTTATAAAATGCATTTATTATATCAACTTGATTATGATGAAATACTTTATTTAGATTTAGATGTTATACCTGTTACAAATTTAAATTTTTTTGAGGAATGGGATTTATCAAAGGGCATAGCTGTAATGTCCGAAGAATGGAGATTGCGTGATCATCACAGAACTCGTCATAATGTAAGATCGCCTTTAGCAAAATATTGGAATGCTTACGCGTTACTTGGTTATAGCAAAGAAGTGTTTAATACTGGAATCATAGGAGCTAACAAAGAATCTTTAAAGGAATTAGATTATTTCAAAGATTTTGATAAAACATTAAAACAAATGAAACAATTAATTAACGATGATTTTTGGCTTGAAGATATTCGTAATTTATTTGGTTATGATAATGAAACAATATTTGCATGTAGAATAAAAAAATATCAACAATTATTTGGTACTGGTTGGCATCACTTTATGGATAAATGGAGTTTTATACCAAAAGGAACTAAATTTGTCCATTGCATCAGTAAAGATTTTGAATATGTTAGGAATTGGTGTGAAAAGAATAGTTTATAGCATATATACAAATGAAGTTGATGAACACACTTCTACCAATGATTTTAAAAAATCTCAGTTTAAAAAGTATAAAGAAAAAATAATAAAATCGCAAAGAGATTATGCTAATCTTTGTAATGCAGATTATAAATTATTTAACACTAAAATTACAAATTACGATAATATACAATTTGAAAAGATATTTCTATTAGAAAAATTATGTAAAGAATATGATGAGATATTATATTTAGATTTTGATGTAATTCCTCACACAAACAAAATCGTATTTAATGAATTTGACTTAAATACTATTTGTGGTTATTTTATAAAAAGAATAATAAACATAAGAAATCTTCCAAAAAAATATGAATATGGTCCATTAAATATTTTTACTAAAATATGTTGTAAACAGGCTATGCTTCTTATTGATGATATTACTAGCGACAATTCAATACTCAACACTGGAGTTTTATTAGCAAATAAAAATTGTATAAAAAAATTAAAATTTAAAGAAAGATTTAAAAAAATAAATGAAACTTATAAAGAAGCTCTTAACGACAATTTATATCCTGAAGAAATAAGTAGTTGCTGGAAACCTAATAATGAAATTTATATGAATTATTTAATTGAAAAGTATAATATTCCTTATACAGATATAGGAATACAGTGGAATTTTATGCTAGATGAAGAATGCCCTGAACCTACAGCTGGGGCGCACATGCTTCATCACATAAATAAAGAATTTGAATTAAGCTACTCTTCTATTGGTTCTTCTTCAACTTCTTCTATTATTTCTTCAGATATTTGAATACCAATTTTTATAGCAGCTGCTATAGTAGGAGCTTTTCGAAGTTCTGCTTTTAATGCTCTATTGCTTGATTTTTTTATTTGATCAACTTCAAATAATTTAAGCTTTGTCATAAAAAGTTTTTCTTTATCTTCTTTTTCATCAAATGGTTTAAAAAGTAAAGATATTAGTGTTTCATATAGTTCCATACTTACTTCGCCGGTATATAATAAACCACGATCTTTTCCGTATTTTATAACAGTTTCTTCAAATGCTGCATTTTGCTGTTTTATATGTTGATAAGTATTTTCATGTAAAGCATCAATATTGATATGAGTTAATAGTTTTTTCCAAGCAGTATCTTCTGGATTTGCTTCAACATACTCAACTCTTGTTTCTTTACCATCTGGTGTAACCCAATATGATTCAACCATTGTTCTTTCATTATTAGAAAAATGTGCTGTTAAAAATTCGTGTCCTGGAATAGCCATTGTTTAACCTCTTCTTATTCTTAAAAACCACGTTGATACAGTAACTGCAGTACCATTTGGAAACTCTTGTGCTCGATAATCATTAGAATTTACAAATCTTGTTTGATAATTACCACCGCCATTTAATTTAGTATTAACCATACCAGAACCTTTATTATTTCCAGTTCCGTTTACACTATATAATATTCGTGATCCTGTAGTATTTACAGTATGATGTCTTAATTCTGCAAGTAACATTGAGTTTAGTGCCGAACCGCTGTATTCTTGTAAGTTATTACTACTATCTATCTGTAAAGGAGCAGTGAATGATGGTGCAGATCCTTGATTTGTTCTGAACAAATAATAGTTACTAATAGTTGTTGGTTGATCTAAAGTTTCTGGAATTCCACCAGATGTATATGCACCAGTGTTTGCTCGTGTATCGGTAAATACAGGAGTACTTGATATAAGAGTGTGGCCAGAAAGAGATGTTGAAGTATGTATTCTATAAGTTCCAGATTGATCACTACCATCAACAAGATCGTCAATAGCAGGATCTATAAAGGTGTCAAAAACATCAGTAGCATTCATCGCTCTAATGTCACTTCCATCATAGTACACTGGATATGCTTTACTATTTGTATCAGTTGGTGTACTAACACTATTATTAGATTGAGATATCTTATCATAGGTAACTGTAACTGTACCTGGTTCTGCGGTTTCACCTTCAGTAGGAAATCTATCTACTCGAGTCGAATAAGCACCAGCTGTCATTCTTGTGTCAGTCATATTTGGTGATATGTTTCCACCACTACTAACAACACTAACATTTGCACTAGGATTACTACCATAAATGTATACAGCTCTATCAACTATTTGATTAACTTGAGCGGTGCTCATTTCTCTTAAAGCTGAACCGTCCCAATATAACGGTGATCTTACTGTCATAATTAAGCACCTGCGCCATGTATTGTTTTAAGTGTAGTTCCTGCTGAATTTTTAATTAATAAAGTTGATAATGATTTTAATTCTGCAGAACCTACTGCATCATCTGCTAGTTTAGCTTGAGTGACTGAGTTACTCGCTAAATGTTCTGCATCAATAGATCCAGCTACATAGTGTTCTGAATTAATAACATCATTAGCAATTTTAGTTCCATCAATAATATCTGCAGCTAAATGTACTCTGTCAATAGAACCATCAACGTAATGCTCTGAGTTGATAGAGTTATCAGCTATTTTTGAACCATTAACTGCGTCTCCTGCAATCTTAGCATTGGTAACAGAGTTAGATGCAAGATGTTCTGCATCTATAGATCCAGCTACATAATGTTCTGAATTAATAACATCATTTGCGATTTTAGTTCCATCAATTGCATCATTAGTAATATTAGCTCTATCTACAGTGCCACTAGTAGGAGCACCGCCAGTAGTATATTTTAATACGTGATTTTCAGTTCTATCTTCGAGCTTAGCCATTGTAACGTTATTATCAACTATCTTTACAGTTGTCACTGAATTATCTTCAAGCGAAGCTTGACCAACAGCACCCGTTGCAAATTTTGCTGCAGTAATTGCTCCGTCTGCTATTTTTGCTGTAGTAACTTGGCTATCACCTATATGAGCAGTGTCAATAGATCCATCAACATAGTGTTCTGAATTGATAGCATCATCTGCGATCTTGGCAGATGTAACTGCATCTGCCGCTATCTTAGCTGTAGTGACTGCTGATGACGCTATTTTAGAAGCAGTTATAGCACTTGAAGCAATCTTAGCAGAAGTAACATTAGCATCTAATATTTTAGAAGTAATGATTGCATCATCGGCAATATTTGCTGAATCTACTGTACCACTAGTTGGTGTGCCATCACTTGACATTTTTATTACATGATTAGCAGTTTGATGTTCAAGCTTAGCAAGAGTAATAGCATTATCAGCTATTTTAGCAGTAGTTACATTAGAATTAAGTATTTTTGCTGTAGTGATAGCGTTATCAGATATCTTTGCTGTGGTAATAGCGTTATCAGGTATCTTTGCAGTTGTTACAGCATTGTCTTGTATCATTGCAGTAGTAATGCTATTAGATAGAATAGAAAAAGTACCATCATTATTATCAAATTCAATACCATTAGCACTATCTGACTGAAATTTTCCTCTAACATAATCAGTAGTAATAATTCTGTCTGTAATATCTGCTGAATCTGTTTTTTGAACTATCTCATTTACATAGTTTATTGCTTGTACTATATCAGAATCATAAGCTGCACCCGTATTTAATGTCGTAATATCACCTAGGTGAGTTGATATTAAATTAGTTTTTTCGACAAGAGTGGATACAGGATCGGATAAATTTATAACTGTTCTAGCCATTTAACTTCTCTACAATTTGTGTTAACATTTTCTTAATATCACTTACTTCATCTTTTAATTCATTTATTTCTTTGTCTTTTTGACGCATTAATTCTTTGCGTTTTCTTGCTGCTTCGATTTCATCATTATTTACATTCAAAACAACACCATTTTCATCTTTAACATAACCAACGTGACCTTCAACTTTTTTATAACTCATTATTAAACGCTCAATGCAATTGCTCTTAAACTTTGAAATCTTGGAACTTCAGCTTGATTCGTACTTCTCATAACAATCTTTAATTGAAATTTAGTAAAAGCAGGTAAGAATCCACCTTGTCCACCTATAAGATATCTATACTCTCTAAAAATGAAAGGATTATCATCTTTAGGAAGAGTATTTTCTTGCGTAGCAATTGCCCAATTTTTTTCACCTAAAACTTCATCAGAAGTTGCAGTTCTATAATATAACTGGAAATCACATGGAGTTGGAACGTTAGCTTCTAAATAAACTCTCAATCCTACAGAATCTGTTTGTAAATTGATAGCTCGAGTTAAATGTTTTGCAGCATGACTTCCAAATCTTTCACCTTCTTCTGCAACATACTTCAATGGGACATTAAATCCTGTTGTTGTACTAGATGCTTGTTTATCTATAATATTATTGATTAAACTTGCAGATGAACGTTGAAGATCAAGCATTGGTGCAACTGTGTTTTCTGGTGCAGTAAGATTAATACTCATTTCAAAAGATTTTACGCCTGATCCAAGTTCTGCAGTTTCAGATGTTTCATTTGCAACTAAAGATAACTCTCGTCTTTCATTAGTTTGATTTAATTTAAGATCTAAAAAATTAGTTGATTTTTGAAAAGCAGTTTCACTTCCAGCAAATGATCTTGCAGTTGTATATTTTGCACCTGCTGTTACAAGTGTTCCTTTAGGCTGAATCATTGTTGCGTGTGGATATATTGTACTGAATAATATATTTTTTGTACATTGTACTAAATTCCCACCGCCTCTATTTGTTGTAGTTGCTGCTGCTCCAGCAGCAACGGTATATCCTGTGTAGTCCCTATTAATAATAGTACGGCTTCCATTGATGTTACTAGCAGCAATTCCACCGACTGCAACTGCTCCACTTATAACAACTGTATCACCAATTTGCAATCCATGATTAGTATGAAAGAATTTTATTGTAGTAGAACTAGATGTTGTTGTAATAGGATCATTTCTTAATAATTCTTTTGGAACTGCAGCATTCTTAAGTCTTATAGTTGCAGAAGTGTGTTTAAATTGTGCTCTATGTAAAACAAATGATAAGTCTTGATTTTGAGCAGGAGTAAAAGTAACACCATTTTGTGAATAGAATAAACTTCCAGATGTTGGTTGTTTATTAACTCTTTTTTCAGTAGAACCATAAGTAAATTCATTGATTTCTGCTATATAAATTTGATAATCTTTAGAATCAGCAGTAACAACAATCGCGTAATCTAATTCACCTCTTAAAAATACTGGTTCTTCGAATGTAAAAGAAGTTGGATCTAAAGCAGGACCTATAAGATCAGTTGTTACTTGACTTGAAGCTAATACAACTTGTGATCCTGGTATGATTTCAGATGAAGATGGAACTCCATTCTCCATAGGTCTTATTTGTATTTGAACCGGTAAAGAAGCATCTTTAGTAGCAAAAAATAAATCAACTTTTGTTACGTATATACCATTCGGCTCATCAACATAAAACGATTGAGCAATTGGCTGTTTATTAAGTTGATATCCAGTTGAAGTTACTGCCATTTTAAATACCTTTTCATTGTTGCAATTCTACCTATCAATCTCCAAGTTGGTCTTAAAACTACCTTTGATAAAATTTCGAAAGATTGTTGCGATAGTGTAAGCTTAGTGTTATTTTGTTTTGCTTTATAATACTTAGTTAAAAATAATCCTGTATTGTCAAATATACTATATTTACCAATTAAGCTTGCAAGCTTAGGGCCAAATATATCATAACCTTTCATTAAATATGGATCGGTTTTTCGTAAATTTAATCCGTATTTTTTAAGTATTTTAAAGTGATTTGCAGAAATTAAACCATTATTATATGTTGCTGTACAAACGTGCGTACCTCCGGGATCAGTACTATCATCATTTGAGTCGTCTCCTACATTACCATTTACATTATCGATTTGAGAAGCGTGTGCATCGTTTGAGTATCCACCCATAGTAGTTGAACTGCTGCCAAGACCTACCTCGTTTCCGACTCCTGGATTTCCAAAATTTTTAGGATCATGATCATGATCATCATTCCCTTCATTGTAATATACTGGAGGAGGCGACCTAAATCCTTGAACATTTAATTGACGAGTAGAAGTATATGTTGCTTGTTTAGTGTCCAAGAATCCTTTTGCAGAGTACGCACCTCTTGCTATACATCCAGCATTTTCTTCTTTATCTACACTAATATCTAAAAATTTTATTTGTCTATCACCTACTCTGAATCTTAAAGTATCATTATTTGGAATTATAAAAGATCCAGCAATTTCACCATTACCGTCTGTAGTTAAAGTATTGGTTCCATCAGGATGAGATGTTAAACCAAAGAGCGTATTTCCTTCATCGACTGGATTTGTTCCATATCTAGTAAAAGTTTCAGATCGTGCATAATCAGATATGTTTGTACCGTCCATTAATAGAAAAACACGTGTATTTGGTCTTAAACCTTGAACTTTAAAACCAACTTTTCTAGCTCTCATAAAAGGAAGAAATGCTGTTTGTAACACTCTATCTTCAACTAAATCTAATATTGTTTCTTCACTTACAACTCTATTAACCATTCCGCCTTGAGTGTTAGTACTTGAACCTACACGTAAATTTTCTGCAGGAATTCCACCCCAACTCCACGACCAGTTATTCCAATTATAAGCATTAACACCAGACAATCTAGTGCCACCTTGTACAACTTTATCAGCTAATCTTTTAACATCACGCCATTCATCAGATGCAGGTGAAAGGGTCAATAAACCTTCATATATCACTACTGCAAATGGATTTAAGAATACAGCTTTTGTTGCTTCACTTTGACTGATATATGGAGTTTCATCATACGCAATATAAACGTTATCACCTTTTTGAATTGTATTTGTTGATTGAGCAGAATCATAAAGCATTCTTATATTATCTTCAAAGAAAGCTGGTCTCATAATTTGATTAACTGGATCTATAGAAGCACGATGTCCTGCTTGCACTCTAGGGAAAGATAATCTATGATCTGAAAAATTATCAACTACAAATCCTGATTTAGTTCTATCAACACCTGCAGAATCTAATGTTTGTAAATACTTAGTATCAACTTCTAATAAACTTAAAGAAGCAACTTCTTCAACGTTGCTAATTCTTTTTTCAAGTCTAGAGATATCTTTCATAGTAAATCTTTGATGTTCTAATTTGCGGACAAGAAGATCAGAATCATTATCAGTATTAGGATTTAAAAGAACATCATATAATGGAAGAGTTTGATCTGATTTTATAGGTGGTCTAGGGTCGAATGCTGAAGATCCTGCAACAAATGTAATAATACCCTCTCTGTCAATTAATAATTTTCCTCTTTGAGCTAAATAATGCTCATTATCACTTGTAATAATACTACCTGGTTGCGGTTGTTCAATAACTCTTGCATTAGCACCATTAAAAGTTCCATCAGAATGAACAATAGATCTAAAATCTAAAAAGTTTCTTAATTCAACTAATCTTCCGTTAGCTTGTCTGTATCGCGGTATCTTATCGTAGTCAACTTGTCCAGTGTAAGAGTTAACTGCAAAAAAGTCTCCAGCGACACCATGTTCAAAATATCGATACTTAACTTGGCAACTGTCTGGAGTTGAAAGACCTGATGTTAAATTTAATCTACCAAGTGCATAATAATTATCTCTTTGACCATTATCTAAAATAAAATCATTAGTTCGTATAGTTGAAGAATCACCAGCTTTTATTATTTCAGTAATATCGAATATATCAGCTTTATCTAAGTTTAAAGTAGTACCTCCTGCTAACACCTGTGTTCTTGTAGTAAGTGTTTTAGTTTTAATCGTAGGCGTGCTTTTATTGACATAAGCAAGAACTTCAACATTTTGACTAGCTGGCAATCCAGTTATTGTTGATGCGGTTGTACCATTTCCACTTATAGAAGGATTAGTATATAATGAACTTGGATATAAAACACTACTATCGCTACCAATAATCCAATCGCTCACATTAGTGAAAGTTTCACCAGCACCTAATACGCTAATTGATGCTTGTCCAGTTCCATCTGTAGTTGCAGTAAATCTACGTTGAACTGTAAATGATATATCTGTTATTGATTTAGGACGAGCCCTAGATACAGGATATAAAGAAGTACTATTAAAAGGATCCTTTAAAACTGCTTTACCATTTTCTAATTCTGGATTAAAATATTCAGAAGCACTAGTTCCTATACTTTTTACATTTCGAAACGCTTCTCCTGCGTTCATTTGAATATCAAATAAATGATATTTTAGTTTAGTATCAAAATGATTTATAGCTTTAACTCTAGCAGTTCCTATAGTAGAACCACCATAGTTTGTAGCGTCTCTTAAATTAAGAAGAGTAAAAGCATTAAGGTTTGATACTCCTGGAATGTCTGGCAGCCCTTCAGTATCTGTAGCATTATTCGTGTTTACTATTACTGAGTTATCATAATCAACTGGTGTTGCTGCATTTTCCATAACCACAGTTTCTGTTGGTTTACTAATTCTTAGTGTTGTTGGGAACGTTCTTGATGCTCTGTATCCATCTACAACAGCTGTTCCAGGACTCACATTTAGTAATAAATGAGTAGATTCTGAATCTAATGAAAAATTAATATTAAATGGTTTTACAATGTAATCACCAGAGTTTTCAAATATTCTTTTAGCAATTACATCAGTGGGAATATTGTAAGCATCGTTAACTTGAATTGCATTAAAAATCTCACCATCTTTAACAGTAGCAACGTGAATAAAATTTTGGTCTGAATCAACTTCGCTTTCGACTGCAATATTTAAAGTAATTCTATAACGATCAGCACCAGGAGCAGTTAAATTTGGTGCAGCACCTTGATTATCATATAAACTAGTGTCATCACTTGCTGTTATAATATCTTCAGCAACAATAAATCCTAAGTTAGCAGCTGGATTATCTGTATATCTAGATATAACTTTTGATTGATCTCTTGTAAATACAAAATGGCCTCTGGCATAGTATATACCTTCTGCTAATGTTGCGAGAGTTCCAACACCTACAGCCGGATTTATTGCAGTGTCAGTAGGTTGAACTGTTAAAGTTACTGAACCATTAGACATATCTTCACCAGCATTCATTCTTATAACGCTAGTGAAAGTTGATACAGAAGAAGTATTAACATATTGAACATATAATGTATCTGGATCAGAACCAGATGCAGTTAACACTTGTAAAACTTTCGCTTGAATCGATGAAGTTGTACCAGTGAAAGTAGTGCCAACTAATGAATCTGTATCAGCTGGAAGAGTATTAGTTGATGTGTCTAACTTAATGAACTCGTATTTTGGATTAATATTTGCACCACCTGGTTTAACAACCGCACCTTCTTTAAATATATTATCTCCAAATCTTTGTATTTGATTTTGTAATATAGTTTGAAGTTGTGTTAATTCACGTGCTTGAAGTGCTTTTCCTGCATTAAAAAGTATTCTGTGATAACCGCTACTATCAGCATAGTCATCTTTATAAGTTGTTCTAAATGCGTTGGTTGTAAGTGTACTAGACATATTTTATATTCCTTAAAGTGTTATCACAACTTTTATATCTTCTGTTTGGTTTGCCGACCTAAATACTGGTGCTCTATTTTCTATATATAAAATGTCTCCAGATAATTTTTCTATATCGTCATTAGTAAAAGCATCTGTATCTCCATCAACACCTGATGCAACTAATGTTCCGGAAACACCACCACCTTGTACAACTTCACCTTCATTAAATGCTTTAAATCCAGTAAGCTCAGATTGATGAAAATATAATCTATCACTGTCGACATCATCAACATGAGCTTGAGCTCCAGATGTAACACCTTCTATAATAATATCTTTAAATGATTCACTTGCAACAGCTTGAAGTTGAAGATATCTTAAAACTTTACCACTTGTTCCATTAAAATCTGAATCTCCGCCTGCAACTTTTGGATCTCTTATTAAAGCTACTTGTCTAAAATCTTGGCCTACAATAAAGTCACTATCTTGTATTCCATCTGGCTTTGTATTAAACATTAATGATGTAGATTTAAGATCAATTCTAGGATCTGATCCCATTCCGCTATCAGGTCCTAAAATTGCTCGAGCTTTTGCGCCTGTACCACCACCGCCATTAAAAGCAATACTAGCAAAATTATATCCTTGACCCATAGATATAGCACTATCTGTGCTTGAATCTAATTCTATCTTAACAACCGCTCCGCCACTTACAAATGCAGTAGCAGATGCTCTTACTCCATCTCCATTAATTGTCACTGTAGGAGCACTTGTGTATCCAGTTCCGCCAGCAGTAACAGCAACACCAATAACTTGTCCAGGAACACTAGCATTTTGAACTAAAATTTGTTCTTCTTCAACGAGAGTGTGTGCTCTTCCTAGCGTATCAGAATCTAATACCTTTTCAACAGGTACGAAGTTAGCAGACAAATATGAATTTGATCTAACACTACCAATAGAGTATAAAAATTTCCAGATATAGCCATCACTCGTTTTAAAAGGTTTTACAGCTAAAGCGTCAGTTCCAGGCTTCGTTGGTTTTACTGTAGAAGTATTAATTGTTCCAGTTGCGGCTCTACCTTGTTGTAAACATATAAAGACCTGATTATCTTCAGTTAATACATAATAGCTATTACTAGGTATTGCACTAAAATTATCATCATAACCTTGATATATAGCACCTGAAGTCCAGTTATATCTTGGAATGACAAAAGATAAATCACCAGCAGATTTAATCGATTGCAAACCTGCTCTTAAATTTCTAATATCTCGAGGAGAATTTACTGGATCTGGAACAGTTTCACTGCTATCCCATTGTTCAGATTTTCCTATTCCAATATAATATTTATGAGTAGAACCAGAATCAGGAAAGTACACTTCATTATATACATCTTGAATTAATTGTTGTTTAAAAGTATTCGTAATAATTGCAGTCATTTTTTTATCCCTTTATGATACTGTTACTACGCTGTTGCCACCAGATATATACCAAGCCGATCCAGACCAAACTAATGTAATTGAGTCGTATTGGTTCAAAGTAATATCGTCAGTACTTACTGCGTCATGATTAAAAGTATCTGGAGTAATTGTAGCAGTACCTGCCTGTTCATTTATGAAAATTTTATATTCTCCTGTTGTGGTTCCATCTGCTACAGATATTGCAATTGCAGTATTTGATTCAATTACAATTAATGATGCGCTGCTAGGTGCCACACCATCTGTTGATATAGTTGCAGCAGTATAAGCTAATTTAGCAACCTCGACACATCCAGACCCTTTACCTTCAAGTTTTAAATTAACATTAGTATCATCACCGTCAACTGATATTATAGGATTATTACCAGTTATATTATTTGATACTTTTACTTCGTTAACAGCACTTGCTACAGAAGTAAATTTTATTATTTCTGCACCAGCTTGATCTGTAATTCCTCCGCCAATTTTAGGAGATGTAATAGTTTTATTATTTAATGTTTGAGTATTATTAGCAAAAACCATTGTGTCATTTGCAGACAATACCGGAATGTTTATAGTTCTATCTGCAGATAATTCACCTGGAGAAAAAATGTATTTATGATCAGCACTAGTATCATTAATTTGCGGCGTTGTAAGAATTGGAGATGTTAATGTTTTATTTGTTAATGTATCAGTAGTATCTTGAAGAACAATTATTCCAGTAGCATCAGGCAATTGAATTGTTTTATCAACAGTAGTTGGGTTTGATGCCATTAATTTAGTTTCAAAATCATCGGCACTAGTACCTTCAAATATGATTGCTCCTGTTCCAGCAGAATCTTTTATAGTTATCAATGAACTTAATACGTCACTGTCTCCACCAAATTGCAAATAAAGTTCTTGAAAATTAGAATTTATTTTAGAACCAGCAGATCTTAGTGTATCGCCTGTACCGTCATTGGCTGCAGAGCCTATATTAATATCTTGTCTTGTCATTTTATTTCCTAATTAATACTGTTATTTATACTAGAAAGACGAGTCAGTTATCTGTCTTGTGAATATATCATTATCCATAGTTTCTACATTTAGTGAGAAGTCTGGTGTAGCAGTTACTGATGTACCTCTACTACTACTATCATCAAATGTAAATGAGTTCGGAGTAATAATTTGTTTTACATTGTGATATGTTAAGTCTAATTGACTGAGTGGTATATCACTATAATTTTCTACTAATTCATTCAAGTCTGATTGTCTGACTTCAAATCCATCTGAATCAATTAATGAAGTAAGTTGTGTGAATGATCCAATAGATGAAATTGTGGCTTCTCCAATAATAACTGGATCTTCACTATCAGCAATAGATAATGGTGCAAGAACTGGATTTACAGCTTCAGCGTCAGACACGACTTGTCCTGCAAAATAAAAACCAGCAGGATGCACATATTTTTTATATAACTCACTCCAATTGTTTACAGATATTCCTGTTTTTATTAACAATCCAAACGTTTGATATAGTTCATTGTCTTGAATGAATTTTAAAGATTCTACGCCAATTTGACTAGCAGAATCTCCAACGATAAACATCGATTCTTTACCGTATTCAACTTCTGCTCTTTGTTGAAAAAACATTCTAAAGAATTCTTCCATAACAAATCGGCTGCCTTTTAACTTAGTTAGTTCAGCCAATCGAGTTAACGCATAACGAGTATCACTAAAGATATCACCAGATTTTAAACCACCACTTAATTCTGTAACATAATTATCGAGTCTATCAGTAGGAGTTTCTCTTATATCTTTTGTAGCAAAAATTCTACGAGTATCATCGCCAAAAGCATGTGTTCCGTCTGCAGAATCTAAAAAATCATAATATTTTTCTAGAAAAGTAACAAGTTTTGGAAACTCTGAAGTATAAAATTCAGGTAAAGCTTCTCTTACTTTCCTAACATTAAAATTTTTAAATCTTCTTTGACTATGATAATCTATTGACATTTATATACTTACCGATGTGTTTTGATAATCTAATATCGCTCGAGATGATGAAAGTGCTGTGTCTATATCTACAACATAATTTCTTAAAGGTCTTATAGTGCTTTGATTAGCAGGAGTAGCTTTTAATGAAATTGAATTTCCTTCAAACGAAGAAGGTTTAAATCCAACTATACTTATTGTTCCACTAACAGCATTATAAGATCCAACATTATCAACTTCAATTGTTCCATCTACAGACACTACTTGTAATTTAGTACTACTACTTTGATTTTTAATAAAACACGTTTGAGAATTAAAAGTAAATTGTGTTGATAAAATTGTTGGCACTAGAGGCTCAGGATCTGCTATAGGAACTGGAAAGTTAATTGTATATGATTGAGAGCTATTAATTACTGGAACAAATGTTTGTTTCATTTTAATGTCCATTTTAGAGTTTAATATCGCAGGATCGATAGCATCTATTATTGTAAGCAAATTAGATCTTCTAAATACTTTATCAAATTTACCAAGGTTTGCAGTAAAATAATTGTTAATTGTTGTTTGAACTATATTTTGAATAGCCTGAGCAGTTGAGTTAGTGAGATCTGGATCTAAATTAAAAGTTGTTTGAACTTCTAATAGTGTTTCAATAGGATCTACATATTCTGTAAGAATCGACATTACAGCCATATTAGCACTTAATTCAAGTTTAATATCATCTTTAACCGTTTGTTGTGTATTTGCATTTATATTATCTTTAAATTTTAATCCAACATAAACTACACCATATATAGGTGGAACTGCGTCTGCACCGCCATATGCAGTAACGTCATCTAAGTACGCACCGTAGTTTGCTAATATTTGACCTTTATAATCTTCTGCTGTAACTAATCTTCTTTGTGATATAAAAGATATAGGTGCATTTTGTCTTATTGATTCTATGTTTTCTTTATATGCTCCACCAGAAGAGGCTGTCACCGTAGTCGTGCTTATATTATAATCAACGCTGTTAACAGTGAAAGTTGAAGTAGGAGTAAAAGTTGCTGCTCCATTTGCAAGAGTTCCGACAGTCGATAGATAGTCAACGACAATTTTATTTCCAGCAACAGGTCTCTTTCCAGTTGCTATTCCATTTCCAAATATAAGTTCGTAATAACCATTTGGTGCTTCTTTAATCTGAAAGAACGTACTATCATCAGTGATTCTTACTGCTTTATTAATATTAGTATATGTATCAAATAAAGGTGATGAAGCAGTATTAAAAACTCTCACTCTCATAGTTGCATGATCCATAGTTGTATCTGGTATTACATATATTTGAGAATCTCCGGTGTCTCCAACAAAAAATGTTTTAGTTTTTTCTGTACCTTCAAACACTGGTATTGATTCGCCGTCTGTATCATTTATAAACTGATAAAAACCTGTTCCACTATCTATTGCGGTAAAATTTTCTCTTGTTTGAAATGTGTAAGTTACACCAGCAACAGATGCAGTAAATTGAGTATTTCTTGGAAGTGTTAATGTTGTTGGTCTGTCATCAGCAGTAATTTGTACAGATAAACTTAATTCAGCTTGAGGTGATGTGTATGATTTAGGCACATATCCTAAACCTTCTGCTAAAGATACAACTGAACTTCGAAGTTGTGCAGTATTAATAAAAGATTCGTTAAGCGCGAAGTTTGATATTAAACCTGAGAAGTGCGTGTTATATGCTAACACATCTAAAATATTACTTAATCCTGAAGCTTCAAAATCATAATCAGCAAATTCTGATTGCTGTTTTAGATAATCTTTTAATCTTGCTTTTATGGTATCAAAATCAAGTTGAGTTGATCTAATGATTGTTGCCATTTATCTTAACCTCGTTAAATTTATATCTGTAGTAATAACTTGACTCGTATTAACCACTTTGAATGTCACTGTTACTTTTATTTCATGTGAATCGTCTTTTAAATTACTAGTAATATTTAAAACTTCTGCTCTTGGTTCAAATGTTTCTATTGATCTTGCAATTTGTTCTTTTAATTCGTCATCGTCAACATCAGTGTTAAGAGCAAAAAGTAATGCGTTTAAGTTGCCACCAAATCTAGGTTGAAATGGTTTCTCACTAAAATTAGTTAATAATAAATTTTTAACAGCTTGTTTTACAGCAGCTGCGTGTTCTTTTTTAAAAACATCACCTGAGACTTTTTTCGCAAATGTCAAATCAATATCACTATACGATTTATTGACCGATGAAAGTATAGTTTTAGATCCAATATTTCCGTCTTCTACTGAAAAAGCTCTTGTAGGCATACTTTTTTTCCTTTTGTTCTATTTATAACAGTTATGCGCTAGCTGTAGTAGGTAATACTTCTAATAATTCGCCTGTAACCTGGTTTATATTATTATATCGAGTTTCTATTTTATTATTATATGTTACTGACCAAGGTGGTATTACTTCAGGCATTATTAATATTATTTGAGCATTTAAACTATTATCAGGATTATAATTATCGTAATCTAAAATCATCTTATCAAAATTTAAATTGTCTTTCCAGTATATTGCTAAATTGAATGTTTTTTCAACTGCTATATTACCTTGAAGATCTATCAGTTCATAAACAACAGCGCGGCCTTTTGACATTAAATAATTAACGCCATCACTAATATCTAAATCTTCACTATCTTCTGGTCTATATAATCCTTCTACAACTTGTAATCTAAAATCTTTAAACTCATCAACTGTTTCTGGGCCGTTAATGGTTTTCATAGCATTTGCATGTAACGCGTATTGTTTAGCTAAAATCAATCTTTCATTTTCTTCCAGTATATGAGTAAGTGTAACAGGATCACCAACTCCTCCTAAAAAAGTAGCCATAGTTATACCAGGCGCTAGTTTAGTTTTATTTGTAATACTATCTTGAAATAATGGATTATATTTTCCATCTATATAAAAATCTGTTTTTACTAAGCTCATAATAATCCTTAAGTGTACGTTCTATTTAAATTAGTTGATTTACCTATAGAGCCAGAACCTCGTCTTGGCGATTTTTCTTGACCGACAACTCTTCCAGTTGATACAGGAGAAATACGAGTGCCGAATGGAGATATCGTTCCATCTTTTAAAAGAGCAGATATAAATGTTTCATTGTTTAAATTATTTGGATCTCTTAATTTAGATCTTGCTTGCCTTGTATTTAAATCAACTTTAGATACTCCGCCATAGTGTACTAAACGATTTAAAGCATTAAACATCTCATTGTATTCATCAATAAAAACTCTTGTAATTGCAAAAGCTGATTTTTCAAGGGCATCGTTTACTATATCCGTAGTAGGTAAAACTGTTGCGGTATTTTGTGCTGGAGATATTGATACAGAACTTTGTCCAGAGCCGGCTCCAAGAGCACCAGCTGTTCCAGCAGTACTCGCATTACCTGATAAATTACCGTTAAATGTTGGTGCATCCATTGCTACATCTGCAATAACTCCTTGAGTTGCATGTACAGAAGTTGCATTTACTCTAGGTATATGTGCAGTATTGCCATAATAAACTATTTCATGGCCACCTACAGTTCCACTGTCTCCTAATAATGCAAGTGAAGATGCTGTAATGTTTGCACTTAAAGCTGAAACAACAAACTCATTTTCAGCGGTCATTTTTAAGGTATCACCTACACCGTAATTGTGATCACCTTTAACGTATTCTTCAAAGTTTCCTTTTGTTAAACTTGTTCTTTCTCCGTGTACTAATGATGTTGCTGTTCCGCCAATCATTTCTTTTTTGTTGCCTATGACTTGAGTTTCAATATCACCTGCAACATCTTGAACAAATCCTCTTGTAACGTTTTGTTCCATATCACCTTTAACTGTAACATTATAATCACCACCAACTTCAACATCAAAGTCTCCAGCAACTTTTAATTTTAAATTACCGTTATATTGTAATTCTCCATCACCGTCTACTATAACTTTTTCATCACATGCTGTAACTCTTACTGTATTCTTAGTAGATCCATAGATAACAGTTCCATCTGCACGCATTTCAACGCCTGAACCAGAAGTGTGTCTTATCATAACACGTTCAGCTCCAGGCGTATCATCATATTCTACTATGTGACCAGACGCTGTTTCTTTTACCTGATTGTTAGGATAAAGAGAAGTTGGTTCTTCATTTAAGTCTAGATCTATATCTGATACTGAACCACCAAGTTCAACATTAACTCTTTTAAAACCTCGTGCTATCTCATTAACAGAAGATTGTCTTTCATATTCTGTTTTAGGAAATACTCCATTTGGATCTGAAAATCCATTTCTTTTATCTTTAAGAGATTCTGCTTTACCAGGTGGTAAAGTGAAATTATTCGCGAATGGCATTATTCATGTTCTCCTATGGAAATTTAATTTTACTTAAAAGGCTAGACGATGTTGCTGCATCAGGGACTTTAAAGTTTTTAATTAATCCTTCTGATTGCCCTATACTAGAAGTTATACCTTCTTGTAATTTTGCAATATTAGCATCACCAAGAATTTTTCCTTGAGATCCTTTTGCTTGAGTAAACGCTTTGTTTATTTCATTGTTTATATCTATCTTACCAGTTTTAAGATCAGATAAAGTTGTATTAATTGCATCAATATCTTTTTCGAAATCTACTGGTTGTTCTTTTCCTGTTGTAGGATCTATTCTCTCAAATTGAGACAAAGTTTTATCTGTACTTAAAGATTGAGAAATTACTGAAGCGCTCTTAGTTCCCTTTGCAACATCTTTAGGTACTATATACGCTATCTTCTTTCTATCTAATCCAACACCGCCTTCTTCAGGATTATCAATACTATTAGTCTTCCCAAATTTTTCTCGTAATCCTTGAACATCAATACCTGGACCAGTATTTCCATCTTTTAATTCATTTTCTCCAAATATATTCAAGCCAGGAAGAGTGCTGTATGCGTACTTTAATAAAGTATTTAAACTATTAACTTGTTGTTGATTTGGTGGATTTTCTTGATTAGCAACAATAGAAACTTCTACGCCAGTAAGATCAAATAAACAAGATTCTGAATTTCTTATCTCATCTATTGGTCTTCCTTTTTGTATTCTTCCATCTGTTAGTATAATATAGTGTGGTTGTATTCCATAAAGCTTCGTGTATCTTCTGCTTGTGAGATGCGCTATAGCAGCCTCTTGAGATTTTTTAGCTTTAATTTGTATTTGCAAATCGCTTAACTTAGTTAATTCATGAATTGAAGTAGCATTTACTTTTTCAGGTGGTCCGTAGAACTTATCTGTCCAACCAATTATGAGAGCTAAAATTAAGTTATTAGTACCAGTTTTCATTCGAGAACTATTTTCAAATTCTGTTTTCATCTCATCAACTGATTGTAAAAATTCAAATTTATATTTTCTTGCAGTTGAATATCCGTTAAAACCAGAAGTACTTGCACTTAAATTTTTAACAGCGCTAATACCAGCATCTGGCGTTAAAGCTCCTTTACTTATAAACTTATTTGTGTTAGTATTTAAATTAAAGTCACCTGTTAGTTCATTTAATCCTGGTAATATATCGTCTAAATCAACACCTTCAGGTGATGTAACACCATCTGGTAAACTTTTAATCTTTTCAAAGATATTACCAGTTCCGGAAGTTTTAATATTCTTGACTTTAGCAAGAGCACTTGCAAAAATATTAGTACTAGATCTACCTGCTTGAGGTATTAATCCATCGATGTTGAGAGATATTCCAGCATTTTGTATTTCTTTTTGTTTTGATTTAATTTCAGCTTTTGTTTTTTCTGTTATTTTATTATTTAATGAAACACCAGCTTCTGTGTCGTTTATTGTTGTATCTGCTTGTTCTAAAACTTTAGTGGAAAGATTTGCAGGTAAAACTTTCTTAGTAACTTCTTTAATAGTTTCTTTTGGAGCAGAAGTAAAATTTTTAAACACATTTAATATTGCATTAGCGCTTGGTTGATCATAAACTTTTTTAGTAAGTCTAGGCGAAGAAGTTATCTTTGATGATTTAAACAATGTACTCAATGCAGAAGTTTGTGTAGAAGTAACATCGCCTGATCCATCAACTGCACCTGATAAAAGTTCTCCTATCATTGGCCTCTTTGTAAAATCTTTTGTTGGTCTTGCAGAACTGGTAAGACATTTAAAACCATTACTGGTTTGTCCAGATTTACTAAGTGATGAAAAGTTACCTATTAAATTTTGTATCTTTGATGTTGCAATTTGACCATTAAAACCATTAGTCAATTCGCCTATTAGCTGTTGTTGTGCTTTTATTTGTTCAGGGGTTGCTCGAGCTTCAAATTCAGCTTGTGTTTCAGCTCTTACAGTATAGATAACTTTTATCTTAGCAGCAAATGATACTAAAGTAATTACGTTTCCGTTTTCTGTATATTCATTAAGATTAAGAGGTGTTCCAGGATTAAAAGTTCTTTCCCAGTTACGTGATTGAGTTTGATTCTTAGCAACACGTATTTGAACTATTTTACCAACTCTAACGTTAGAACCAAAGGTAAAAGTTCTTCCATTAAATCTACTAAAATTATTTTTTGGGCTCGGCGATTCGCCGACTTGCATTTTTATAAAATCTTCTTCTGCCATTACTTTAACCTTACGCTGATCCTAATGTTGGCCTTGATGTCGGTAAAGCCACTAGTGTTGCACCAGGACCATATTTAGAATACATTTCAGCTGCATATGCAATTCTATCTATATCACCCGTTTTCTGTGGCATTTCAAAATTTTCTTCAAAAGCAGCAACAGCTTTATTTACACTATTTGCTCTTCTAAGTCTGCTTAGCCCTAGGTACGAATGTTTTTGAAGTTCATAAATTATGAACTTAAGTTGAGGATACAACAGTCTCCAGTTTAACCCTTCACTAGCAGCCCATTTTTGTAATTCTTGAAGTCTTTTACCAACTCCCTTAGGATTCCACTGTGCTATTCCGCGTGAACCTTCAGGTATATTGTGAGCAGCTGGATCAATAACACCTCTATTATTAGATTCTTTCAATAAGTTACCAACTATACCACAAGCTTGTTCTATTGTAAAACTGCCACCTTCGACCGACATAAAAAAGTTTATAGCTTTTTCATTATTATTTGCTCCAGGAAGATCACCACCAGGTCTTCCATCTGCTCCTGCCTTTGCTGATTCATTATATGGTATGATGTCATCTTCAACTCCAGTTCCAGTACCACTGCCTGATTCACCTATAGGATCATTATTGTATGTTTCTACAGCAGTGTTTATATTATTTCTTATTTGTTCTATTTTAGGAATTGAACCTAAGATTAATGGAAGCTGAGAATCCTTTCCGTCTAAGAATAAGCCAAAAACTTGAGCTCGAGGTTTTATTTGAGAGTTAGCTCCAATTCCTGAACTTCCACCTTCTGTTACTGGTATACAAACAGCAGCCCAGGGTAAATCATCAGTAGAAATTGCTTCTGTATCTGAGGTGTGTATTCCATAAACTCTTACTTTTACTCTGTCGAGTTTAAGAGGATCATTAGTGTCAACTACTAATCCTATAAACCATCTAATGTTATCTCCATAAAAATTATTAAACATTAAACTTGTATCTCCTCACCTAGAGACGCTATCTTTCCACATAACAATTCTGTTTTTACTGAATCACCGTCAAATGAATGTCTTGCACCTACTATTATATAATCACCAGATTTTTTTAAATCTTTTCTTCCTGCAGTTTTATCTGCAGTAGGATCTGTATCTAAAAATATAATTCTTATAGCTTTTCCTAATGTATAATTATTATTTCCAGTAATAAATTCTCTGCCTTTTACAGTTATCATTAAAGGTGTTTTTGACATAAAACCTTTGATGGCTTTACTAGTAATTAATTTATTATGATCACCGCCTAAAGTTTCATCTCCATAACTTCTAAATTCTGCATTTTCTCTTCCTCGATATGCACCAGTAGATGTTATCTTTGTAATGTCATGCGAAGAATAACTTGATATTTTTTTGTCTCTCACTTTATAATCTGATGCATAGTTATATCTTTTATTTTCTCCTCCAAGTAAATTTAAACTTGTTAAAGTATCAAACATGTTTTCAGCTTTAAAATTTAATGTTTCAGGTATTCCTCTATGAATATCATAAAAAGAATATGTGCTATTAACTAAACCATTTTGAATTAATTTAGTCAAGTTATCTGAAGATTCATATCTATAATCTTCTATAGCATAATATTTAGATATGCCTTCAGAGTTTGCAAGACTAGAAGCATAGATATAAGGCGTAGTAATATTTTCTACTGTTTGTTTTAACATTTCTTCTAAACTTCTTAACACTAGATTATTCACGCCTAAAGGCGAAAATAAAAAGAATGGAAGTCCAAGCCCGGTCGTAGTTCTTTCTTTTAACCACATAGCTGCTGCTATTGGATTCAAATTAGGAATAATGACTTTCATATCATTTACAGAATCAATTCCATCTATCACTATTTTTTTATTCGTATAGTTTGTAACTATGTTTTTGATGATTTGTGATGGAGGACCATTATAACACTTATTAACATTTTGAACAATCGATTCAAACATATGATATTCTGTGCAATGAAGAACTACCATTTCTGATCTTTCATCTACTTTAACGACTGATGCTACTTTATCAACTACAAATTCTTTTTGTATTTCAGTTCCTCTATCAATCTCTTCCGTTTGTTGAAGTCTAATAGTTAACTTTTCTCCACCTTGAAAATCAATTGTTTGAACTATGTTTAATTGATCTAAAAATGAAAGAGTCATAGTCAAATATGGTTTTTCAATATGTTCATGAATAACAAATTCTGATACTACAGCAGATATTTCTGTAGAATATTCTGTACGATCAGAAGATATAAGAGCTGACAACAAAATATATTCAGTAGAGGTATCAACCGTTTTAGAAATATTTGGCAAAGAGCGCGACATACTAGCCTCTTATAGATTTTTTAAAACTAGTAACTATATTTGTAATTTGACTAGGTTTAATAACTTTAATTTGTCTTAAGCTTTCATTAGTTGCAAAGTAAACATCTTCATGTGTTTTTTCTGTAATCAAAGCACCAGGTCCAGTTGCTGGATCTATATCAACTAATGCTGATGTTCCATCAATATAATATGCAGCAGAGAGATATTCTTTTGAACTTGATACCGAAGACATTGTTTCACTTACGCCAGAAGAATTTACTGATGTAAGAAGTTCTCCGCTTTCTGTAAAACCTAAATCATCTTCAATTACAATTTGTCCTAGTTGTAAATTTCTTCTTATTATTTTACCTGAAGCGCCAGAGGTACCACCCGTAACAGTTTGACCAACTTTAAATTTAGTTGGAAGATCTTCATCTCTTACTGTCAGGGTTGTATTTGGAAAAGCTTTCTTAATATATTCTGAAAGCTCATATCTCGTTAATGGCCAACCTTGTTGTCTTAAATTATCATTTAAGAGAAAAAATGTCCAGTAATATAATGAAGTTCCGTATAATTGTATTGATACTTGATCCGGTCTAAACCCTTCTTGTATTGTATGAACATTAAGAAAAGAAATAGAATCTTTGACTTGATCTGCAACATCAGAATATATTGATATGTCTTGAAAAATTACAGGATCAATTTCATTTCCAAATTTATATTGAACTTTAGCAAAATCGTTGAAAAATAACATTAATATCCCTTTTCTATATCTTGAGAAGTTAAAGCTCTAAATTCAGAGAATGTTAGAGTTAAATCGATTTCATTTGGCTTTCCATCATTTCTAAATCCACCACCTGTAGGATTTATTGTATGAGAAACTGATCTTAAATAACAAGGTAGAATTTTAGGTATATTTAAATTTTGAGCACCTTTAAAATTAAAAGTTATTTGAAAAGCATTAGGAAAATTATATCCTAAAGCAACATTTTCAGCACCACCTATTTTCATATTAAAGGCTTCTGGATAAGCTTCTTTTCTGAAAGTCTTTATTATCTTTTGTATTATTTCACCTTCTTGTGGAGAAGTTGATATAAATTTAAATTGAAAAGCAAATTCTCTTACATTAACACCGTTAAATAATGTTCGAACATTAGGATTAATGACCATTCTATTTAATAGAGTAGCTGCTGTTCCTATTCCAAAAGGAGCTCTCCCTAAAGTTTTTGATGCTGCTAATCTACCAGCCTCAGATTTTGCAGCACCAGAAATAGCACCAGAAATATCTGATAATACATTTAAAGTATCTTTGGCGGCCTTTCCTAAAACTCCCCTCACTTGATTCATAATTTGATCGCTACCAGCTTGTGCTGCCCCTTCAATAGATGCACCAGCAACTTGCAAATCAGCGCTTCCATATGCAATGTTATCATAAAATGTTTGACTAGTTGGAAAGTACATTACAATGCTAGGAGAACCCATCTTCCTCTGAAAGCCTATCTTAAATTTAGAAGCAGATCCAGCTAATACGTTTTTTGTATCAGCATCATCTTCACTTTTTGTTTTTACAAAAGATTTTTTACCAGCTTCATCATCAAAAAACTGAAATCCTGGATCTCTTACATTAGCTGCATCTGCATTGTCTTGATATGCTGAAGCAGAAAATCTAGCAGATGCTGCAACAGCATTTGCTCGTTCATCTATGCCAACTTGTTGTTCTGTTTTAGGTTTTTCAGTTTCTTTAGAAATGTTATCTACTGGTGTTTGAGCATGATTCTTTTGTGATTCACCTTCATTTGGCATAGCATATTCCATGATTTGAAATTTTACTGTTGCTGCATATGCTGGATTGCCACTTACATCTAAAGGATATTCAAGTTTGCTCCCTCCGCCTGATGACATAAAATCTAATTTGTTTTGTATAAAAGTTTGCGCAATTACATCTGCTTCAAGTCCCAAATCAAAACTAGTGCTATTAACTTTAGTACTTCCACCATTAGAAAAATCACTATATGCAGGATCTAATGGATTTTTTATTTTCTCTCCTAGAGGACCAGATTTATTGCTGAGTATTGCCATGTTTAATCCTTATAGATAATATTAGAATCTTATTTTTATATTTATAACAGTTACACATGGTTTATTCAGGTATATATCAAGTCAAAGATAAGGAGAAATACAAAGGAGATTCTTCTTCTGTGGTATATAGGTCTTTGTGGGAGAAGGCAGTTTTTGCATGGTGTGATAAAAATCCAAAAGTAAAAGGCTGGAGCTCAGAAGAAGTAGTTATTCCTTACTATTATGATGTTGATAAAAAATATCATAAATATTATGTTGATCTTAAAATAATATTTGAAGACAAAACTTTACTAGTAGAAATAAAACCTGAAAAAGAAACTGTTCCTCCAGTAGGACCAAAAAGAACTAAACGATATATTACTGAAGGTCTTACATATGTTAAAAATATGAATAAATGGGAAGCAGCAAATGAATATGCAAAAGATAGAAAATGGGAATTTCAGGTATGGACAGAAAAAACTTTACAAGAAATGAAGCTACTAACAAAGCCAGTTCCTGGAAAACTTAAAGCATATAAACCGCTACCTACATATCGAAAAAAACGTAGAAAACGATATAAATAGACTTATGAGTAACTTATTTCAAAAACTAGAACTTGAAGCTTTTAGAAAAGGCATTACGCCTCGTACACAAGAATCTCGAGATTGGTTTCGTCGTCGAGTACAAAGACTTACTCGAGTAAATCGCGAAGCATTAATGAGAGAAGATGAAATTAATAAAATAAGTAGTCCTCTACTTGGTAGTATGATGATGTTTTTCTATGATCCAAAACTTAAGGATAAACTTCCATATTACGACACCTTTCCATTAGTAATACCAGTTGAAAAAGCTGATGGTGGATTTAAAGGCTTAAACCTACACTATATTCCTCCAGTTTTAAGAGCAAAGTTTTTAGATAGTTTATTAGATGTTGTTAATAATAAAAAATACGACGAATCAACTCGATTTACATTAACATATAGATTACTTAAAGGCGCTGCAAGATTTAAATATTTTCAACCTTGCTTTAAACATTATCTTTTAGATCACGTTAAATCACGATTTGCACAAGTGCCGGCGCCAGAGTGGGAGATTGCTACATTTTTACCAACTGCAAGTTGGAAGAAAGCTTCTGCTGGAAGAGTATATTCAGATTCAAGAAAGATAGCAAATGGCTAATTCAGTTGACGATTTAAAAGCTCTGGCTAACACTAAACTTGGTTTTGCCAGAAATAATAGATTTTTAGTTACATTTCCAACAAACTTTGGTGGGGGCGGTGGTCTACTACAAGGTATAATTGGATTATTAACTGGTGGAGGCGGGGGTGCTTCTGCGAGAGAGTTAAATATACTTTGTTCGAACACAACACTTCCTGCTAAACAAACATTGACCAATGATCGAAGAATTGGTATGGAATTTCAGAAAGTTGCTTATGGATATGCTGTTGATGATATCTCAATGACTTTCTATTTAATGAATGATTATGGTGTTAAAGAATATTTTGACGCTTGGAAAAATACTGCGATACCAGAAGCAGGAGGAAATGCTTTTACTAGTAATTATAAAAGCCAGTATGCTAGAACAATAACAATACATCAATTAAGACAGCCTCTAGCTGGTGTCAGTAAGCAGGTTGGTCCAATAAGATTTAATGCAGGACTTGGTGGCGGAACTGTGTACTCAGTAGATTTATTAGACGCCTTTCCTGTATCGACTAGTGCGATTGAATTAAACAATGAGCTTGACGGGCTTGTTCAGTTATCTGTAAGTTTTGCTTACACCAACTGGAGAAGATCAAGTAATACACAAGGTTTTATTAACATGGATATTGATACACCTCTTGGTGGAATTGATATATTATAGGAGTGATATGAATGGGTTTACCACAACTTAAAAATGATGTGCCAAAATATGAAATGACTGTGCCATCAACTAAACAGGTCGTTAAGTTTAGACCTTTTTTAGTAAAAGAACAAAAAGTGCTTCTCATAGCATTTGAATCAAAAGATCCTAAACAGATTCTTACTGCAATGTTAAATTGCTTAGGATCATGTGTTCAAGATATAAACGTAAATTCTCTTGCTACATTTGATGTTGACTATATGTTTACACAAGTAAGATCTAAATCTGTAGGAGAAACTACTCAAGTTCTTCATGCTTGTAAAGAATGTAACGAAGAAAATGAAGTAAAATTAAATCTACAGAATGTTACTATTGAAACAAGTGAAAATTGGGAAAAAGAAAAACTTATTCCAATAACTGAAGAGATTATGGTCGAATTAAAATATCCAACTTATTTGGATATTCTTAAGAATAAAACTTTAGATAATATGGAACGTCCAGTTACTGAAGTATTATTTGAATCAATTATTTCATGTTTACATAGTGTTAGAACAGGAGACGAAAATATTATAGTTAAAGATGAACCAGAAGAAGAAATAGAAAGGTTTATGAATTCATTGACAAATCAGCAATTAGAAAAAATTACTGGATTTGTAGAAAAAATGCCAGCATTAACACACAGCGAAGAATATGAGTGTAAAAAATGTAAGCATAAAAATGTTTTAGAATTAAGTGGGCTTAATGATTTTTTTTAATTAACCTCTCTCATGAAACCTTGGAGAATTATTTCAAGACTAATTTTTTGATGATGCAACATTTTAATTATTCTTTAACAGAGTTAGAACAAATGTTACCGTGGGAGAGAGAGGTTTATTTAATATTACTAAATGAGTTTATAGAAGAAAAAGCTAAAAACGAACAGCAGGTAAGATAAATGGCAACACTAGCAGCAGTAAATGACACCCTTTTAGAAGTCTCTCAGAATACTGAAAAGACAAGTAAAGGAATATCGGCCTTTGTTAAATATCTCGAAGAGAAAAAAAGAGATGAGCTTGAAGCAGAAAGAGAAGCTAAAGCTGCTCGAACTAAAATGCTTTCTCAAAGTTCTTCTTCATCGTCTTCGAAGAGTAAAACCGGTGGAAGTTTTCTTGATAAACTTTCTCCAGGTACATTGCTTGGTGCTGGTGGATTATTAGGATTAGGTTCAAGTGTTGGTAGAGCTGTTTTAAGAAAATTGCCAGGTTTGGGTCTTATTGGATTTTCTGATGAAATTGCTGATGCTATCTTAGGCGATGACTTTCCAAAGGATTTTAAAGATACAGTTTCTCGTGGTATAAAAGGTGCTGGATTTGGTATGCTTTTAGGCAGAAGATTTATTCCAATATTTACTGCTCTTGGTCTTCTTGCAACTAAAGAAAATAAAGAGTTATTAAAAGATATTGGTGAAAACGCTAAAGAAAAATGGGATAAGTTTGCAAAAGATCTTGAGCCTATCTTAGGATTTTTACCAAGCTTTGATAACATATTGAAATTTATTGGAAGTAGTGCAACAAAGGGACTAAAAGCAATAAGAGGATTTACTGAGTCTGGATTTAATAATGAAGAGTTTAAAAAGAACTGGGTAGAAGGCGTTGGTCTACTAGGATCAGTAGCATTCTTATTAATGCCAGGAAGATTTATGAAAGCTCTTAAGTTTCTAGCAGCGTTTGCACTTGGTGGCAAAGGAAAGATTTTAAAAAGACTAGTTACTTTATTAACAGGGGCAGCTGCTGGAAAAATTGGATATGATTTACTTAACAGTGAAGATCCTACTTTTGGTGATGATATGGCAGATTTTGCTGCAGGTGCAGCTTTAGTTGGAGGCGGATCTTATTTAGGATTTAAAACAATAAAAGGTTTAGCAAATAGAGGAACTCCAACAGATAATGATGCTCGAGCTCGAACACAACAGTATAAAACAAATAGACCTGGAACTGTTAACAAACAAACTGGTCGTCTTGTAGGTGTTGATGGCAAAGATACTGTAATATCAGAAAAAGATAAAGGTTTCAAAGAAGCACAAAAGAAAATAAGAGAAAAATACCCTCGTATATTTGGTAAATCAGGAATACTTAAATTTTTAAAAGGATTTGGTCCACTCGCAGCGTTAAGTGGTGTGTTTGCAATGTCTCAAGTTCAAGATGTTTTAGCTTCAGGTGCATCTGAAAAAGAAAAGAAAGAAAAATTAGGAGCTATATTAGGAACAGAACTAAACTCACTAGCTCTTGGTGGATTAGGCGTTGCATTAGGAGGACTAGCATTTGGTCCTAAAGGTGCAGTTATAGGTGGCGGTGTATTGAGTATATTAGGCGCATTAGCTCCAAATATTGCTGGTGAAATGCTAGCAGACTTTTTTATGGGTGGAAATCCTCAAATGAATGAAAGTCAAAAAAACTTACTAACATCACTTAATAGAGTTAGAAAAAAAGCTCAAGGTGGAGGCGGTGACAGAGGCACATTTGAAGATATTAGTTCTACAATTGGTATACAGAATCCGGATCTTAATTTTGCAAAGAATGATTACAATCAAAGATTAAAAAACAATATGTACAATATGGCCGGAATTGGCAACGCAGGCATTACTAATGTTTCTACTGGAAATAAAGTTAATTCTGATAATACCACCTCTACCACTAATACAAATGTTTCGAATACATCAGTGAGTAGCAGAGGTGGAGTTTTAGATTTACAAGATCAATTTGGATGGACTGTTGGTTAATCTTGCTTTGCGAGTTTAGAGAAATAAGATAAAGTATCCTCATCATCACTACTCATATCTTCAGCAGTGACTGGCTCAACAGCCGGCTCAGGATTATTTAACTTAATTTCTTCTTTTACAGTATAGGCACCAGCAGTAGCTTGTTCACCTAGCACTCTCATAAGTTTCGCTTTAAGCTCATCATATGATTTGTAGTTTTTAGGATTAGTAAATTCTGATAAATCATGCAACTTACTATAAACTTCTTCTAACTGAGCTTCATCAGCATTTAATAACGGAGCTGCAGAAGAGAATTCTGATTTATCATAGTTTCTATAACCTTCAACGTTTCTGATCTTAAGTTTAAAATCAGCACCTTCCCAAAAGTCAAATGGATCTATTGGTGTTTCATCGGCAAATGCAGGATTCATAAGATCATAAATCTTATCAAAGATTTTCTTACCAAACTTATATAAGAATACCTTACCTTCATTTTGAGGTGCAGATGGATCGCTAACTACATAGATGTTAGTTACGTAATGTAATCTTCTCTTTTGAGTTCTTGCTCTGTCTTTATCTGACTCAATACCTGAGTTCCAAAGTCTAGAGTTTAGTTCACCAACTGGATCAGGTTGACCTATTGAAGTAAGTGAATTTTCAATATACCATTGACCGGTAGGGCCTTTAAAACCGTGATCCCAATATCTTACGAATGGAAGATTTTCTTCTGTGCCAGGAAGGAACCTGATCACAGCATAACCATTACCTGCTTTATCAACAGTTGGTTTCCATATTCTATCATCAACGTATGATTTAGTTTCACCAGTATTAGTGGCTTCTGCTGCTTTAATGATTTTACTGATATTAGAACCGCGATTGCGTTTAAGTGTTTCAAATGACATCGTATTGTCTCCTTATTACTGAAATATTGACTGAAGTATAATACTATATATACTAGTTAAAAAACGATGAATCAATAGCATTTTTCTTTGGTAAGAAATTGAGTTCCATCGCTTCGGCTTCAAGCTT
>Ga0181555_1000394_pt1 | contig 42636 bp, 51 predicted proteins | sample 011ome_15_FD_145601 | JGI IMG/M metagenome (GOLD analysis project Ga0181555, IMG submission 145601) | Coastal salt marsh microbial communities from the Groves Creek Marsh, Skidaway Island, Georgia - 011504AT metaG (spades assembly) | ecosystem: Environmental > Aquatic > Marine > Intertidal zone...
ATCTTGGCATGTACTGCGTCTTGTGCGTGAGTTGTAATAATGTTACCTAACCAGGTATCAAACCCTAAATCACGATATTCTTTGTTGTTAGGTTTAACTAACCATGCGCCTTTATAATAACTAGAATGGCGTTTAGGATCTACAATAACTTTACAGCCAAAATTATTAAGATGGGCTATAATTTCTAAAGAACGATCTAACACACCTTTGTTATAGTCGCTGAGAATAACATAATTGTACTGCGAGAAATCAGTTGCTCGTATAATGTCTAGCACTGCATTGCCGTCGGCGTGTTTGTCATCATCTATGCGTGTAATATAATGACCGTCACAAATTACTCTAGTTTTGACACTGCTAGCACTATCTGTTTTAAACAGGTCAACATCAACACCTAAACTTTTAAGGTTATCAAATACTAATCCAGCGCCGCCTATAGTTTCAACTTCACGCAGATATTTAACTACAGGGACAGGAGCCTCCGGACTCAAGCGATTGCTTGTCCCGTAGATATATTTGTCAATTATAACATCGCCAATTATTAAGACTTTCATAAAACTATTATATACTCTTTGCGATTAATTGTCAAGAAGATTTATAGTTTTAAATACAGTTTCTAATTTAGTTAGATTGACTTTACTTTGAAGGGTATTACGCAATCCATGATGGAGAGGCTTTGGCCATTTAGTGAAACTACACCAAGCATACCCGTCATGTTCTTTATTTAAGATAGGAACAAATTCATTTTCTATTACACATAGATACGTGTGAAAATGAAAATTTTCATCATTCGAAATAAAACTTTCTAATGGAAGTGTTTTCTTAATATCAGGTAATAATCCAATTTCCTCTTGGATTTCACGCTTTAAACCTTCCCACGGAGTTTCACTGCCTTCGTTGGTTCCGCCAACTAATCCCCAAAGATCAGATCTCTTTCCTTGCGCACGATGCAGGAATAAAAATCTATTAGTATTAAGTGTATAAAACAGCGCACCACTGCAAACTATTCTTGTGTTCATACAAGTAGTTAGCCGTCGAGATCTATTCTCCATGTTCCAACTGGATAATCACCATCAATACTTAACAACCATTCACCGTTGCTGTATCGATATTGAACCGATGTATTTAGATTAGTAACATACGTAGTTTCACTAATTGATTGAGAATCAAAAACTATATTCCATTTAGTACCATCCCACTCGACTATATCGTTAGCATTGGCAACCAATCCAGTTGAGTCATTATTACGCCATGCTAGTGGATTTTCTGTTGCAGTAGCATTACCTACACTTTCGAGAAGTAGAAGTCTAACACCTGCTGTCTTAATGCTGCTAGGATTAAATCTTGTAGGATCAATAATAAAATCAATACTTGTTCGCCCTGCAATCACAGTATCTTGAGGGAAACTGTCAGTGTCCCAATTAATTTCAATTTTGCCTTCGTCAAATGGATTGAGTGTGAATGTTCCTGTAACTGTACTATCATTATTTGTGCTAGTTAAAAACAGTCTACTGACATCTGCTCTATAATAACCGGGTAATGCTTCGAAAATTTCTCTCCAATTTTTATTACCAACAGTGCCACCGCTTATTAATTGAGCAGACCCATTGTCAACATATACTCCGTATCTGTTATAATTAACGTTTGCCATTTCGTTTGCTGCTAATGAAGTTGCCTTTGAACCAAATTCATTAGTTGTAGATCCAGGCACAGGCGTGTCATCATATGCATTTAATTCAGGAGCACTAACTCCGCTTTCAATTGTACCTAATGATTCGTCGAACATACTAGTTATAACGTTTGTAATAACGCCCATCTTTTTAACTTTAGTAGGCGGTGATATGTATATAGGTACACTAAATCCTAATGTAGCAATATCTATTTCACTGTCGACTCCTATAGGAACACTTCTATTACTCCACTGTACATTTTCTAAATTAACAACGGTAATGCTTGTCCAGTCAATAAAGTTATCAGTAGTTTGCATCTCTAAACTAGGATTAAACAATACTAATAATTGTTCTAAAATTTGTAACTTTTGATCTGTGTTTGATGCCCATATATCTGCATTAATGCGTAACAAATACGGTGTAGGAATTAATCTTTCAACTGTATAGTTTTTACCTTGAGTGTTTAGGTATTCATTATTAGTATCATCATATGCACGTTCTCTAATATTAGTAGACCTAGTATAAGTTGCATCTGTTAATCTATCTTTGTCTAGTTCTAATCCAGTTACATAAACTGCAATTCTAGGAGCACTAGGTAATTTATTTTCACTATTTTCTCTAATAATATTTGCAACTTGGCGAGACAAATCTCCGTAAGTTACAGGCACTACTTTTTGTTGACCTTTCCCGTCTTGTACAGGAAAGTTACTAAGAATACGCATCATTTGCGTAATATAACGTCTTACTTGTCCGTCGTAAAAGTGTTGCATTAATTATCCGCCTTGGGTCTAAGTGCTTTAGATAAGCTCTGACGCTCTTCGACAACTTCGCCGCCTATGGTGTTGGTTGCAGTATTATTGATAAAGCTAGACTTTTGAGTCTGTCTCTCAAGTGTATTACTTAGAGTCATTCTAATATCGTCATTGACCTTAACCCAGCGTTGACCGTCATATCTAAACATTCTATTTGGTAAGAAATCTGTACGCAAGTAAAAATCTCCCTTGACGTTTTCTCTAGGAAACGAAATACCAAAACCAAACGGAGCACCGTTAGGCGCAGCATCACCTGTTCCTACTAGGTAACCTGTATAACCTTCTCGCTCTGGTCTACTTACAATTTCGTCAGTTGTATATGTAATATTTGACGCATCTAAATCTGTTTCATCAGCAGTTGTTAATGCAATGCTACCGTCATCGTTTGTACTTACTGTGTAATAATGACTAATGTCGTATCCACTTTTAGGAGCATCAGCTTCTGCTTGTGCAACCACCGCAGCATTAATCTGCATTTCTTTTTCGTATGTACTTAAAATATCACGCAATGTAGTATCGCTACCTTCTTCTGCAGGCAAGTCAAGTATCTCTGCGTATTCTTGTCCGTCGTATATTTGTTTAAGTTTTAAACGATATAAGTGCGGATACCATGTCTGCGAAAATCCTTCAGCAGCACGATTAACATCTTCAACTACATAAAATCTTTTTAATGCAAAACTATAATCGTTTGCAGCGTATTCGTCTTTTAAGTGAGGTAATTCAATTACATCACCACTCATTATTTTTCTGCCCAATGTTTTAACTGAACTATTAATGTGTATTGTCAAGAACAATGTATCATTACTTAAAAACAATCCAAACTGACTAAGATCGAAGTCAATATCTTGTACATTATAAATGCCGCGCATTGTATAAATGTCTGGATCGTATTTTCTATCTCTATTTTCTAGGAATAGTAAGTCCTGTATATTAGTTTCCTTAACAGCATCATATTGAGGCTGATCAGCTGTGGCAGTTCCTGTATCTGGATTTTCTGGTCCTAGATACTTGTGTATGTTGATATCAGTACCGCCAACCGTAAACATCTCCTGAATCTGTCGATCTAGGAAATAGTAATCGTTACCGCGCTCTGGTTTGTATAAACTTATTCTTGGCATATAACTATTTATCGGTTACGATAAATACTATATGGAGAACACGCATGGCTGATTTAGCAACACAAAAACAAGAAGTATTTGACTATGTACATGCCTTTTTAGGCGGTGGCATGGTCGACGTTGAACTTGATCCAATTCACTACGAAACAGCTTTGAAAAAAGCATTAACCCGTTATCGTCAACGTAGCGATAATTCAGTTGAAGAGTCATACTTGTTTATGCCAACAGTGCTTGAACAAAACGAATATACGTTGCCCCAAGAAGTTGTTGAAGTTAGACAACTATTCCGTAGAAGTATTGGTTCGCGCACAAGCGGTAACGAAGGTGGCTCTACATTTGAACCCTTTAACGCAGCATATACCAATACCTATCTGCTTTCAAGTTCTAAAATGGGAGGACTAGCAACATACGATATGTTTAGTCAATACCAAGAACTTGTTGGACGTATGTTTGGTAGCTTTATTGAATTTAAATGGAATTCAAACACTAAAAAATTAACTATTTTACAGAAGCCTACAGCAGACGAAACATTGTTAATTTATGCGTACAATTATCGTCCTGACACTCAGCTATTAAGTGATTACATGGCAATACAGTGGCTTAAAGATTATACACTAGCAGCATGCAAATATATGCTAGGCGAAGCACGTTCAAAGTTTGCTACTATTGCAGGTCCGCAAGGTGGATCAACACTTAACGGTGATGCACTAAAATCAGAAGCAACTGCTGAAATGGAAAAACTTGAACAAGAAGTTAGTCAAGGTGTTGCAGGCGGAAACGGCTACGGATTCTTAATCGGATAAAAACGCTTGACATGCACTATTATCTAATGTATACTGTTTAGAACAATGGAGTTCTAAATAATAATGCATTTACCTAAATTATTAATAGTTGGTCATGGCAGACATGGCAAAGATACCGTTTGTGAAATTTTACAAGATTACGGTTATAAGTTTGAATCAAGTTCGAAGTTTTGTTCAGAGCTGTTTATCTTTGACGAACTAAAACACGAATACGGATATGCTAACGAAGAAGAGTGTTACGCAGACCGACATAATCATCGTACTGAATGGTACAATATGATTCACGATTACTGTAAGGACGATTTAGCAAGACTAGGGCGTAACCTGTTTAAAGATCATCAAATTTATTGTGGCTTACGTAATCGTAGAGAATTCTTTGCAATGCAAAATGAAGAAATCTTTGACTATGCTATTTGGGTCGATCGGTGTGATCATTTGCCAAAAGAAGATCCTAGTTCAATGAGTATTGAGCAATGGATGTGTGATTACACTATTGACAACAATGGCGATCTAGCAAGACTTAAAAACAATGTAGAAGTACTGATGCGTACTATCTTTAAAAATCGGGGACTAAGTCTCCCTGTTTCCAACGGATACCTTCCTTCTGCAACAGACGTTGACAGTTCGCACATATTGTCTTAAGATTAGTAGGACTGCAATTATTTAAATCACCATCTATATGAAACACATTGAACTGCTCAGTGTGTTTTGATTTAAAATTGCATTTCTCACAAAAGTCTTTTTTGACATAGCCGCGCTGCTTCCATTTAGGCACGCCGTGCCCGATGCCATTGCGCAGACAGCGTTCGCATAGTTTGCGATAATAAACTTTGTCCTCTTTTTTATAGTTTATAGCCGCAGGACGCTGGCCGCACTTGCATAATGGTCTCATATTGTATTTACCTCACCTTTTCGGTACCTTTTTCCATAGGTTATATAGGGCATTTTCTCTAGGAAGTAATAAATACACTTAGCATACATCCAATAGGAGAAATATAATGGCATTAGTATCACCAGGCGTAGAAGTCAATGTAATTGACGAATCATTCTACACTCCGGCCGCAGCCGGAACAGTACCAATGATTTTTGTTGCTTCTGCTAGTAATAAAACTAGTAGCAGCGGAGCAGGAATTGCAGCAGGTACACTGCAAGCAAACGCAGGAAAAGCATATTTAATCACTAGCCAGAGAGAGCTAGGAGAAACATTTGGCGATCCGCTATTTTATTCGGATAGTATCGGCAACATGATACATGGCGGAGAACTTAACGAATATGGTTTACAAACTGCATATTCATTACTAGGTGTTACTAATCGTGCATATGTAGTTCGTGCAGATTTAGACACAGCTAAACTAGCACCTAGCGCAACTGCTCCAGGCGGAGAGCCTGCAGATGGTGCATATTGGTTTGACACAGCAGTTACTGGCTTTGGTCTTCTTGAATGGAATTCAGCAGCAGTAACTACTGTAAACGGACAAAGTTTTACATCAATAACTCCACTAGTTATTACTGAGCCTACTGACTTAACAAACGATGTACCAAAAGGTTCAATAGGTCAAATTGGTAGCTATGCAGTTGATGCAACTACTACAACTACACAAGTGTGGTATAAGTCTGCAGGTACAGTACCGAGTGCAGGCGCTGTTACATATAATGATCCAGGCACATGGGTTAAAGTTGGTAGCACTGGGTGGTCAGCAAGTCATTCTGCGGTTCGTGCATCGATTGCAAATGCAGTTCCAGCAGACGGTGAGTCGATTACTATTAATGGTACTCCTGTAACTGTACAAGTTGGTGAAAATACTATTGCAGAATTTGCAGCTGAAATTAATAGTTCCGGAATCGCAGGTATTACTGCAACAGCAATTAACGGCGTACTTGAAATTTATTCAACAGGCGTTGATGTTGTTATTGCTAACGTAACTGGTGCTTTGTTAACTAACACTGGTATTGTTGCAGGTACATATTCTGCTCCTAGACTAGAAATTAAACCACACACTGATGTTCCAGGATACAAATCATCTGATACTTCTCCTGCTCCGACTGGTTCACTTTGGATTAAAACAACAGTGCCTAACGGTGGTGCAAACTTCCGTGTTAAGCAATACAATGGTGATACTGCACTATGGGATACAGTAAGTGCTCCGGTATTTACTTCACCAGAAGGTGCTATTCTTAATCTTGATAGAACAGGTGGCGGATCAAACTTAACCCTTGGACAAGTTTATGTAAAAGGAAACGTTGAAGAATCTACTTCACCACTAGCAAGCTATAAGATTTATTCACGTGCAGCAACAGGTGCAACTAGCATTTCGAGTGCTAAGATTGTTGCACAACTATCAGGTGTATATACATTTAGTATAGAAGAAAGCGTTGTAGGTTCTGCAACTCGCGTATCAAAAGCTATTACTACACCATCAGTGACCGGTGTTGGCGCTGCTGAAGATATTGCAAGTACAATTAACGCAGCAGGATTTACTAATATTGTTGCACTTGTTGATTCTGGCAACAGAATTGTAATTCAACATAAACTAGGTGGTGAATTCCGCATTACTGAAGGTTCGGGCTTTATGACTGATGCAGGGTTTGAAGGATTTGATCCTGATGCAAACGCTGGCGCAGGCAATGCAGCTACAGCAACAGCTAATCTTTACATTGCACCAACAGGTGATGCAACTAACGATTATGTTGCTTCAAACTGGAAACCACTTAGCTATACAGCAACAGGCACTGAGCCATTAAGCCTAACAGCAGACGGCGAAATTTGGTACAACTCAATTGTTGACGAAGTTGATATCATGTTGCATAACGGTACTGATTGGGTTGGATATCAAAGTTCAAACGGTGGTTATGTTGACACAGATCCAGCTGGACCAATTGTAAGCGCAGCTGAGCCAACAGAACAGAGCGACGGCAATCCGCTTGAAACTGGTGATTTGTGGATTAGCACAGCAGATGTCGAAAACTATCCAGCGATTTATCGTTACAACGGCACTCTTGCTGCATGGGTATTACTTGATAAAGCAGATCAAACAACTGAAAATGGTATTCTGTTTGCTGATGCAAGACAAGCAGACAATGGCGGCAGCACTTTAGTTGCACCAAGCGCAACTATTGCAGAAATGCTAACAAGTGACTACTTAGATCCAGATGCTCCAGATCCAGCACTATATCCAAAAGGTATGCTACTATGGAACCTACGTAGAAGTGGCTTTAACGTTAAGCGTTTTGATCGTAACTACATTGATGTAGCTGGTACTAACCCACGTCAAGGTGATGCATCAATGGACAGCTATTATCCACATCGTTGGGTTACTGCTTCAGGCAATAACGAAGATGGTTCAGGTACATTCGGTCGTCATGCACAACGTAAGACAGTTGTACAGGCACTACAGGCAATGGTTAACAGCAACCAAGACATCCGTGATGAAGAATCACGTCAGTTTAACCTAATTGCTTGCCCAGGTTATCCAGAACTAATCGGCGAAATGATCAGCTTAAACTACGATCGTCGTTTAACTGGATTTGTTGTCGGTGATACACCAGCAAGACTAACACCAGATGCTACATCATTAAATGAATGGGGTCAGAACGTTAGACTAGCAGTTGAAGACAACGATGACGGTTTAGTAAGCAGAGATGAATATTTCGGTATTTACTATCCATGGGGCTTTACAAGCGACAATGCAGGTAACAATGTTGTTGTACCACCGAGCCATATGGCATTACGTACTATTGTACTAAACGACCAAGTTGCATTCCCCTGGTTTGCTCCAGCTGGAACGAGACGTGGTGGAGTAACTAATGCAAGCGCAACTGGTTATGTTAGTGCAGAAGGCGAATTTGTTTCAGTGGCACTTAACACTGGACAGCGCGATACATTGTATTCAAACGCAATTAACCCGATTACATTTATTAGTGGCGCAGGTTTAGTTGTATTTGGTCAAAAAACTCGTGCAAGAAATGCAAGTGCGTTGGATCGTATTAACGTAGCACGTTTGGTTGTTTACCTACGTGGTCAGTTAGAACTACTAGCAAGACCATACTTGTTTGAACCAAATGATAAGATCACACGCGATCAAGTTAAAGCAGCAGCTGATTCACTCCTACTAGAGCTTGTTGGACTAAGAGCACTTTACGACTTCCTAGTTGTATGTGACGAGTCAAACAATACACCAAGTAGAATTGACCGCAACGAGCTATACTTAGATATTGCAATTGAGCCAGTTAAAGCAATTGAATTTATTTACATTCCATTGCGTATTAAGAACACAGGCGAAATTGCAGCACTAGGTTAATATGCGTACTTAATGGGTGGATGAAAAAAGTCCACCCATTAAAGCATAAATATTGTATAGGAGAATAGAATGCCAATCACAACATTACAAAATATTTCGATACCTACAGAGGGTGCTGGATCAAACTCATCATTATTGATGCCTAAGTTACAGTATCGCTTTAGAGTATTTTTAGACAGCTTCGGCACTACTGGTGGACCAGATGGTGTTAGAGAAATTTCAAGACAAGTAGTAGACGTAACTCGTCCAAACGTGAGTTTTGAACAGATGACTATTGACGCTTATAACTCAAGAACATATCTTGCAGGTAAGCACACATGGGAGCCAATTACACTTACATTGCGTGAAGATGCAAACAACAATGTTCAAAAGATTGTTGGTCAGCAGCTACAACGTCAGTTCGACTTCTTCGAACAGTCAAGTGCAGTATCAAGTGGTTCTTACAAGTTCCAAACTAGAATTGAAATTCTAGATGGCGGTAACGGCGCAACTGGTGCAAACGTAATTGATCGTTTCCACTTAGTAGGCTGCTACATTGAATCAGCTAACTACAACACGCTAGCTTATGCTACTAACGAAGCAGTTACTACTTCACTAACTATTCGTTATGATAACGCTATCCAATTTGGTGCAGACGAAGAATTCGTTGGTATTGGAGCACCGGTAACAAGAGCTACACAAGCAGCTACCGGCGGTACAGTAGTAACCAATTAATAGCAATTAGGTTGGTATAATGCTATTCGAAGCGAGAGCTGTTAATTCAGTTCTCGCTTTTCTTTATGTACACGGTTAATCTACAAGGATAAATATTTACATGTCGTTAAAAGATCCATATTTACAGAATGTTAATTTAGACTTGCACTTGCGAGATGCACGTCATGCTCATCAGTTGTTTAATGAGCACAATCTTGCATTGGCTCCTAAAACTAAGTTCTTGTATCATGTATTGTTTACTCCGATGCCGGAAGTAGGAAATAGTGCAAATAGCAATACATTTAAATTTCAAAAAGAAATTGGAGTGTTAGTTAAGAGTGCAGATTTACCAAGTTATAGAATTAGTGTAGAAAATAAACAACAATATAATCGTAAAAAGAATGTACAAACTCGTATAGATTATCAAGATGTTAATATTGTACTGCACGATGATAATACTGGTATCACTCGAGGAATGTTAGAAGAATATTATCGTTATTATTTTAATGATGGTAATAATCAAGCATTTAATGGTGCATATGATGCACGTGACAAATATAAAAATGGTAGCATTCCGGTATACGGAATGAATACTGGAATACGTGGGCCGTTCTTTAATAGTATAACAATATATCAACTTTCTAGAAGAAATTGGTATGCATATACTCTAGTTAACCCATTAATATCTGCATGGAATCATGGAAATGTTGACTCAAGCAGTGGCGCAGACATGAATTCAAATAGTATTACACTTGCATACGAAGCAGTTATGTATACGCATGGAATCATCGGTGATAGAGGCGAGCCTGGAGGATTTACTGATGATGCAACTAGATACGATAATGTTATGAGCCCATTGGGGTATGCAGACAAGAATATGATTGACGCTGCATATGCAAGTGCTGACCCTGCACTTGTTGACGAACGACGAAATGTAGATAATTTTGTAGTTCCTAGAATGACAAACAGTTCGAATAATTCTCCGCTAGCAGGTATATTTGGAATTTTTAATCAATTACCGGGAGGATTAACTAATACTAGTGTGCCTACAGTTGATTCACAAGCTAACACAAGTACTTCACGTATAAACAATGTTTCGACATCTAATAAAGGTGTATCAGCAATAACAGATGCATTTACAACAAATTTATCTGCACTTAAGAGTTTTGCAGCAAAGGCACTTAATGCAGGCGCGGGCGGAGTTAGCTACGCTGAGTATAATGCTGCATCCCCAGCTGTTCAATCACAAATAGAACAACAACTAACAGCAGATACTGCAAATAATGCAAAATTACAAAATTTTGCAAATGAAGCAATTAATGCTAGTAAATAAGTTAAGGATAAATTATGGCTACTGCTAAATCAGATTCTACAAACCAACAAGATTCTGAACTTACTAAAAAGTTCTTCAACAATTATTATAATACAGAAATATCATATAGTGCAAGCGAAGTTGATGCAGTTATTGGATATTTTCTTAAAAGAGGTTTTGAGCAAACTGCTGCTATTAATACAGCAAGTGTATTATTGCAACAAGCACATATTGACAATGTTAAAGTATTCCAATTATTAGACACATTAAAGGGTGTTAATGATATCCAGTTAAGCAATATTGTTGCACAAATCCTTAATTTAAATAGATCAAAAACTAGCACACTAGGATATAAAAATCCATCTGTAGGACAACTATTTGATCAAAGAAATATTTTAGTTTAATATGTCGAGATTTGCACAAGGTAAATTTAATCTAAAAAACCCTGAAAAATATGTAGGAAATAAAACTCCTACATACCGCAGTGGTTGGGAATTTACTTTTATGAAATTTTGCGACGAACATGCTGCAATATCTCAATGGGCAAGTGAAGCAGTACGCATACCTTATAGAAATCCATTAAGTGGCAAGCAGACAATTTATGTACCAGACTTTTTTATTGTTTATGCAGATAAAAACGGAGCACAGCGAGTTGAGCTTATTGAAGTTAAACCTAAGAACCAATCAATAAAAGAAAACTTAGGCCGTAGCAAACATAATCAAGCACATTGGGTCATTAATCAAGCAAAATGGGAAGCTGCAAGAGCTTGGTGCAAACAAAAAGGAATTCTTTTCCGTATTGTTACTGAGGATGATATATTTCATCAAGGTAGAAAACGATAAATAATAGTAGCACATAATGGACTGGACCCATGACAAAAAAATTAGAAGATTTATTAAATTTACCAGACTCTAAAGATATTATTAAAAATGCAGAGTCTCAGGAAAAAGAACAAGAAAGTTATGCTCTCAAGGAACAAGAAAAAACGTTTCGTGATATAGCAGAGTTTGATAAAATTGCTAGTGCATTGCCAGCAGTTAAAGGACTAGGCGAGATGGCTGATAAAGAGCTTAATGAAATTGCTGACAAAGCAATGGAAGCATATGACGATCTAATGGATCTTGGTATGAATGTAGAAAGTCGTTATGCTAGTAGAGTATTTGAAGTTGCAGGCGGCTTGCTTAAAACCAGCTTAGATGCCAAGGTTGCTAAACTAGATAAAAAATTAAAAATGGTTGAGCTACAACTTAAAAAAGAAAAAATGGACAAAGAAGGTAGTACCGGCGATGACGGCATGATCAACGGTCAAGGATATGTTGTTACAGATAGAAACAGTCTTCTAGAGCGCCTTAAAGGCTTAGATAAAGATAAATAGTTTATAGAGGATTATATAAAATGAGATCATTTCGCGACATATTAACAGAATCAAAAAAGACCTATGATTTTAAAATAGGAGTTGCTGGAGAACTTCCAGAGCACTTTGCTGATCATATGGAAACCGCACTTAAAAAGTTTGGTCTTGTTAATCTTACAACAGGTAAAAAAACACCAATTCAGGAACGTCCACTAGACTTTCCACAATTACAAAATATGGAAGTTACGTACTTTGAAACTTCAGTTGAATACCCAACTACTATACAAGTATTACAAGAGTATTTAGGTAAAGCATGTACAGTTGATCAAAGCCGAATTATTGTACGTAATCCAAACGAACCACAAGAACTGTATCAACAAGAAACAGAGGACGAAATATACGAACCTTTGATTACTAAAGAAGATATGGGCGGTGAGTCTGCACAAGACAGCGTAGGCGAAAATAGAGTAATGGGTTTGCTCAAAGAACTAGAAAAAGCTAGCAAAGAACGTGCAGCTACACAGGAGAACTAAAAATGAACATGAAAGATATGATCCAGCGCATGACTGCTATTGATGCTGGAAAAACACAATTAAATGAATCAGCAGTTGCTGAATGCGGTATGCCGCCGTCTGCACCACCAATGAATCAAGGTACTCCTGTTAGTATGAATGTTAGTTTAAATGCAAGCGGCACTGAACATGTTGAAGATTTAATCAATATGATGAAAAATGCAGGTATGGGCGCAGCAGAGCCAGTTAGTGCTAAAATGCTTTCACCCCGTATGGACATGGAACGTTTATCAAGCATTATGGGCGAACCAGACATGGGTCCAGAAAGTGTTGAAGAAGGCGCAGGCGTTGAAATAACCGACGAGTTATGGGACAAAATTGTTGCACGTAAACAAGAACTTATGGGACCAGATGAAGATGAAATGGAACCAGAAGATGCACAGGATCAAGCAGCAGAAGAAATGGATGTCGATCCAGAAGAACTAAATGCTTGGTTAGAAGCAAAGTTTGATGAAGGTTATGCTAACGAACCAGACGAAGCGTATGGTGATACACAACTGATGACTAAAGATTTGTCAGGCGGTCTTAATCGTGAAAAGAAAAGTTATAAAGTAGTAGCTGGCGGCGATAATCCAATGGAATACAAAATGGAAGTAGAGTCGATTAAAGAAGCACTAATGGCAGCACTACAAGAGAAGAAAGCAAAGCCAGACTTCCTTGATGTTGACAAAGACGGCGACAAAAAAGAGCCAATGAAGAAAGCACTTAAAGACAAAGGTAGCAAGCCTAAAAAAGGTGAAGTACCTCCGCAATTTAAGAAAAAATAAACTACGGTGGGGATCGGATCAAATAGGACCTTCGGGTCCTATTTTTTTGAGTAAATACAATATGGCAAAAGCATTAGACGGCGTTTTAATTAAAAAAGCAAATAAGAAGGAATCATTTACCGAGGCCCAGATTGCTGACCTCATGAAGTGTATGGATCCTACGGACGGGTATATGTACTTTGCTCGTAAGTTTGCTTACATACAACATCCAGTAAAAGGTAAGTTGTTATTTGATCCATTTGAATATCAAGAACGCTTGTTAAAAAGTTATCACAATTTCCGCTTCAACATTAATATGCTACCAAGACAAACAGGCAAAACTACTTGCGCTGCTGTATACCTAGCATGGTACGCAATGTTTAATCCGGATCAAACTATTCTTATTGCTGCACACAAATATACAGGTGCTCAAGAGATTATGCAACGCATCCGTTACATTTACGAACTGTGCCCAGATCATATTAGAGCTGGTGTTACTAACTACAACAAAGGCTCAATTGAATTTGAAAACGGATCACGTATTGTTAGTGCTACTACAACTGGTAACACAGGACGTGGTATGTCTATATCACTACTATACTGTGACGAGTTTGCATTTGTACAGCCTAACGTAGCAGTTGACTTTTGGACTTCAATATCTCCTACACTAGCAACTGGTGGTCGTGCAATTCTTACAAGCACACCAAACAGTGACGAAGACACATTTGCTACTATTTGGAAACAAGCAGAAGATAAGTTTGATGAACACGGTAACGAACAAGAAGTAGGAATTAATGGTTTCCATAGTTTCCGTAGTTACTGGACGGAACATCCAGACCGCGATGAAAAATGGAAACAAGAAGAACTAGGACGCATCGGCGAAGAACGATTCCGTCGTGAATACGACTGTGAATTCCTTGTATTCGATGAAACACTTATTAGTAGTTTAAAACTTGCCACAATGGACGGCGCAAGTCCGTTAGTTAATATGGGACAAACACGTTGGTATAAGAAGCCAACTAGCCAATATACATATGCTGTAGCACTCGATCCTAGTATGGGAACAGGCGGCGATAATGCTGCTATACAAGTATTTGAATTACCAAGTTACGAACAAGTTGCAGAGTGGCAACATAATACGACTGCTATTCCCGGGCAGATAAGAGTGCTTGCAGATATATGTAAGTATCTTGCGCAGGAAACAGGGAACCAGAACGGAATTTACTGGAGTGTCGAAAACAACGGTATCGGCGAAGCAGCACTGCTCGTTATAAACGACTTCGGTGAGGAAAATATTCCAGGATTATTTGTTAGCGAACCAATTAGAAAAGGTCACGTCAGGAAATTCCGTAAAGGTTTCAATACTACACACGGCAGTAAAATTACTGCATGTAGTAGACTTAAAACTATGCTCGAAAATGATAAAATGATTATACACAGTAAGCCATTTATATCAGAGCTTAAAAATTACGTAGCAACAGGATCTAGTTATCAATCAAAATCAGGACAAACAGACGATCTTGTTAGTGCTGCATTACTTGCTATAAGAATGATGGCAGTACTAAAAGATTGGGATCCAAGAATCTACAATACATTTACGCAAGCTGAAAATATAGAAGATTACGAAGCACCAATGCCGATCTTCATTAGCAGCAATTATTGATAAATATTAACATGAGAGAATTTGAAAAGATAGGCGAAGACCTTTTTAACAAAATACGTGGACGTTTTCCAAAGGTTACTATTGGCGATGCTAATGGTGAAATAACCAACGAGCCTAGTGCTGCTCGTTTCTTTGATTTTGATTATAACGGATTAGGCAAAGTAAGCGTAAGTATCAACGAAGATAGCGGTTTAACAGTTATATACTCAAAAGATTTTATGGAAAATCAAGACGAAATTACTCGTGATGCTTGGTATGATTTTTTAAAAGAGTTAAGAGTATTTTCAAAAAAACGTATGTTAGATTATAGTGTAAGAGATATAACTAAGTCTAATCTAGATAAAAGAGATTACAAATTCCTAGCAAAACGCCCCGGAGAAGAAACAATGGCTGAATCAAAAATGTACGGAACAAACCGTGTAAGTTATCAAAAAGTTGATGGCGCAAGACTAGTAGTTAAACATACTGAAAGTATTAATGCTGAAGTTACTGCTAGCCGCACACGTAACATTGGTGCAATTTATATTGAAAGCGCAGACGGTGAACGTTTTAAATATCCATTCAAACATTTAAGTGGTGCAAGAGCAATGGCTCGCCACGTAGCAGAAGGCGGCAAGCCATTTGATGATTTTGGCACACATATTACTAGCCTAAGTGAAGAAATGTCTAAGCTGCGCAAGTTTAAAAATTACATGGGACGCAGTGCTGTTATGGCAGAAAGCCTAGCAGGCTATATGGATGCAGTACATGATCGCATTAAGTCAGTTAAGAAGACTATCGAGAGCTTGCAAAAACCTAATTACTATAAAGAATCGTTTGCAGCATTTGAAACACCAATGATGGAAGATGTTCCTGCAGATGTTGCAGAGAATTGGATTGACCAACTAACTATTAAACAGTTTAACGAAGAACTAGCAGATGTATTTCCTTATATTTACAAGCTAGTTAGTGAAGCAACAAAAGCAAAAGAATTAAATGCAGACGACTTGATGTCTGAAATGGATTGCTGGGATGGTTACAAAAAAGACGGCACACAAGCAGGCACAGGTAAGAACAAAGGTAAACGTGTAAACAAATGCGTACCAGAAGAAATTGCACTAGAGCAAGGCTTTGAAGAAATGATGGGTCAATTTGCAGAAGGCTCAAATCCTGCGGTAGAACAAAAGGTAATGAAATTATTTAAAGACTTTGATCTCGAAGCAAACGAAATTGGTGCATACGGTGATCCGGACATTAAGAAAGCAATGCAGTTAGTACAAGCAGGTAAGATCGAAGACGCAGCAGATGTAGTTGCTGGCGAATACTTTGGTGATGATGGTGAAGAAATTCCTGCTATTAACGGTATGTATACAGATCTAGTACAAGATTTGCTCTACGTTACTGGTGCTGACGGATCACCTCAAGAAGGCAACGACAAGGAAGAAAAAGAACAGAAGACACCATTAGGCGAGTTCATCCTTAGTTACTTTGACAAAGAGTCAGGGCAGTTTCCAAAAGGTGAAACAGCAGTATTGACAATGATTGAAAAAGACTACGGCGAGCAGTTTATAGAACCTGCGAAACAGTTTATCGAACAGATTAATGCTAAGTTTGAAGAATTCCAAATGCGCACTCAACCACAACAAATGGAAGCACCAGATACAGGCGATTATGACAGAATGAGAGAGTTAGCAGGGTTACGTTAATCTGCTAACACTCATAAGTTTTTAAGTTTTTCTTTAAAAAAGACTTGACAATCGTTATAAACCAGTATATAATTATTACTGTGCTATAACACTTTAAGGCACTTGTAGCAATAACGCTACAGCACATAGGCATAACATTTAGGAGGCATATACTATGGCATCATTAGCAGAAATCCGAGCAAAGCTCAAAGAACAAGAAGCCCGCTCAGGCGGCAACGCACAATCATCCGGTGGCGGTGACAACGCAATTTACCCATTTTGGAATATTAAAGAAGGCGAATCAGCAACGATGCGTTTCTTACCAGATGGCGATACTGAGAACACTTTCTTCTGGAAAGAACGTTTGATGATCAAACTTCCATTCGCAGGTATTAAAGGTGAAACTGATTCACGCCCTGTACAAGTACAAGTTCCATGTATGGAAATGTACGGAGAATCTTGCCCAATCCTTTCAGAAGTACGTGGTTGGTTTAAAGATCCTTCATTGGAAGACATGGGTCGTAAGTACTGGAAAAAGCGTTCATACATTTTCCAAGGTTTTGTAACTGACAATCCGTTACAAGAAGACAAACCAGAAAATCCAATCCGTCGATTTATTATTGGCCCACAAATTTTCCAAATTGTTAAGGCAGCATTGATGGATCCAGATATGGAAGAATTGCCAACAGATTACACTGCTGGTGTTGACTTCCGTCTTAACAAGACATCTAAAGGTGGTTATGCAGACTATGGCACAAGCAATTGGGCACGTCGTGAGCGTCCACTAAGTGATACAGAGATGCAAGCAATTAACACGCATGGTTTGTACAACTTCAATGACTTCCTTCCTAAGAAGCCAGACGCAACTGCGGTACAGGTAATCAAAGAAATGTTTGAAGCGTCAGTAGACGGTGAAGCATATGATGCAGATCGTTGGAGTAACTACTTCCGTCCTGCAGGTGTTGCAGCTCGCACAGGCGATCCTACTCAAGCAGCATCTCCTAATGCAACAGCAGTTAGTCAAAGTGCTCCTGCACCACGCCCTGCTCCAGTTGCTGAAGAAGCACCATTTACTCCAGACCCAGTGCCTGCAACGCCTGCTCCTACAGCAGAAGCAGCACCGGCAACAGGCGGTGCACAGGACATTCTTGCAATGATCCGCTCACGTCAAGGACAGTAAAAACAACGCTGTAGGCTTGTATTTTTAGAAACAAGTCTACAGCCTTTACAGCTTTTTTAGGAGAAAACATGGCTAAATCATTTGACGTTAGCAAGTTTCGCAAGGACTTGACTAAAAGCATCTCAGGCGTGAGTGCTGGATTTAACGATCCTACTGATTGGATTTCAACAGGATCATACGCATTAAACTTTCTTATCAGTGGCGACTTTCACAAAGGTGTTCCGCTAGGTAAGGTAACTGTGTTTGCAGGTGAATCAGGAGCAGGTAAGAGTTATTTCTGTTCAGGAAACATTATCAAACACGCACAAGATCAAGGCATCTTTGTAGTTCTAATTGACTCAGAGAATGCACTTGATGAAACTTGGTTGCATGCACTAGGTGTGCAAACAGGCGAAGATAAATTGCTTAAACTTAACATGGCAATGATTGATGACGTAGCGAAAACTATTTCAACTTTCATGACAGATTACAAAGCAATGGCTGAAGAAGATCGTCCTAAAGTATTGTTTGTAATTGACTCACTTGGTATGTTGTTAACACCTACTGACGTTGATCAGTTCCAAAAGGGCGATATGAAGGGTGATATGGGTCGTAAGCCTAAAGCACTAACTTCATTAGTCCGTAATACTGTAAACATGATTGGTAGCTACAATGTAGGCTTAGTTTGTACTAACCATACATATGCTTCACAAGATATGTTTGATCCAGACGACAAGATCAGCGGCGGCTCAGGCTTCATCTATGCATCAAGTATTGTTGTTGCAATGAAAAAGATGAAGTTGAAAGAAGACGAAGACGGCAATAAGATCTCAGAAGTAATGGGTATCCGTGCTGGTTGTAAAGTAATGAAGACACGCTATGCAAAACCGTTTGAAGGTGTGCAGGTTAAGATTCCTTACGAGACTGGTATGAATCCTTATTCAGGTCTAGTTGAATTGTTTGAGAAGAAAGGCTTGTTAGAAAAGCAAGGCAATCGACTCAAGTACGTTGACTTAGCAGGCGTTGAACATCTTGATTATCGTAAGCAATGGATTGGCGAGAAACTTGATTTGATTATGTCAGAATATGCAGAAAAAACAGCTACCGTGGTAAATACCGCAGAAGTTGAAGAAGATGCAACTGATGATCAAATTGAGGAAAACTTTGCAAATGATTAATGAAGAACAAGTCAGTGATATATGGATGTTGTTTAAAGAGTACATTGATAAGAAGCAACTAGAGATTGTAGCAGAAAAGTATGTTGACATGCTAGCTGACTACGGTGTTAGTGATTTAGATTTTAAAGGTGCATTAGGTACTGAAAAATATTTAGATTCAGCTATTCAGTATTACTTAGAACTAGACGAACAAGACGACATCGAAGACGAATACGAGGATTAATAATGGGATGGTACTCAGAAGTATCGCGTGACATTAGTAAGATTCCTGATGCAGTAATGCATTATGAAACTGAATTGTTAACTGCAAAAAATGAGGTAAAACTCAAAGGTAATGTAGAACGTGCTGCTGCTGAGATGCCAGGCATTGTTGAACATCGTTTCAATCAGCTTCAAGAAATTGAAGCAATCTTGAACTACTTGAATATCGAGCTACGTAGGTTGCGTAGCTCGTACTTCAAAAAATATCTTGAAAACTATCAACGTGCATTGAGCAGTCGTGATGTAGAGCGTTATGTTGATGGCGAAGCAGATGTAGTTGACTACGAAAAAATTATTAACGAGTTTGCACTTATGCGTAACAAATGGTTAGGTGTGCTCAAAGCACTTGATCAAAAGCAATGGCAAATTACTAACGTGGTTAAATTACGTGTTGCAGGGATGGAAGATGCTTCTATATGATCGACTTTTTTTGCATTTATAAAAAAAATGACGAACGAAGTACGCGATTAGCAAACGAAGCGATTCAATCAGGAAAAAAATACAACATTAATGTACACTTACACGAAGGTGTTTATTCTAACATTGATGGAATAATGAAAGACGAAGGATTAGTAGTCAATCATTGGGGCAAACAAAAAATACGAGCAATAGGAGTTCTTGGCTGCTTTTTAAGTCATTATACTCTTTGGAAAAAGTGTATTGATTTAAACAAACCAATAGGTGTACTAGAGTACGATGCATATTTTATAAATTCATTACCTGATAATTTTTTAAATTCATTTAAAGATTATTGTAATTTAGATTACACTCGCCATTTATACTACGGCACCGGAAAAGAATTATATCTACAAAATTTAGAATATGACAAGCCGATTACTATTCATCCATTAGAAGAACGAGCTCCGGAAAAAAGAGGATCGTTCAAACATATGAATAATAATCATATCAAAGGTGCCTTCGGATATGTTATTAAACCATCAGGTGCAACCAAGCTAGTAACTGCTTCAAAAGAATTTGGGATATTACCTGCTGATGTACAGCCTAACTTAAATTATTGTAATGTCTATTATACTACTCCGAGTGTAGTGATGTTAAATATGAATAGCCTATACGATAGGTTTTCACATACACAAACTGATCAAACGGAATAATATCATGGAACATTTAGTAGAACTTAGAGACGGTTGGTGGTGGCCCAAGCATGACGTTGCTTGCTGGAGATATTTGTCTAGAAGACAAGATGTTCCTACAAACGTATCTGCATATACTAAACAACAGCGAGTAGTTGTACAAGCCGGCGGCAATGCTGGCATGTATGTAAAAAAGTATGAAGACATTTTTGATACAGTTTACACATTTGAACCCGATCCAATAAATTTTTATTGCCTAACAAAAAATACTAGTAATAGAACTATTAAGTTTCAAGGATGTTTAGGAAACGAAACAAACTTTGTAAATTTGTCATATGATGAAACACATCATAAAAAGCCCAACAGCGGTGGGTATCGTGTTAAAGGTACTGGAATTATTCCTACATTAATACTTGATAATTTTAATCTTTCGATTGTAGATTTAATACATTTAGATATCGAAGGATTTGAAAAGTTTGCATTACTAGGTGCAATTGAAACTATAAAACGCTGCAAGCCTGTAATTGCGTTAGAATTAAATGGCCTAGCAGAAAAATATAATCATACCAATAACGATGTTAAACAGTTAGTAATCGAGTTAGGATATACTGAAACTGGAATAGTAGATGATGACATTATATTTGAATATAAGAGTTAATAATGGAAAATAATATAACTTTAGTTAACGGGTTTTATTTTCCAACAATCGGCGCAACTAACGCAAATAAACAAAAAGCCAATTGGGATGAACAACCTAAGCTAATAGCAGGTTATGCTAAGAATAAAAAAACTTGTATTCAAGCAGGCGGAAACGTTGGGTATTATACTAAAATTTATGCAGGCATTTTTGATACAGTATACACATTTGAACCTAACCCGTTAAATTTCTTTTGTCTTGTTAAAAATGTGCAAGATAGCAATGTTATTAAAATGCAATCATGTTTAGGTAATACGCACCAATTAGTTGATATAGCATTGCCTGCATCACATGTTAAAAAAGGTATAAACATAGGAACTTATTATATATCAGGTAAAGGCAAAATACCTACAATGCTAATTGATGATTTAAATTTAGACAGTTGCGACCTAATACATTTAGATATTGAAGGCTTTGAAGTTAATGCAATTAACGGCGGACTTTTGACTATTAAAAAATTTAAACCTATTATATGTTTAGAAATTAATTCTGCATTGCAAAACTTTAATTACTCTGCTAATACAGTATTCGACTTAATGAAATCTTTAAATTATAAATTAGTAGATCAAATTAACGAAGACTATATATTCGAGGGCGTGTAATGATCGATAGCCCTACTATATTCACCGGTGGTGACTCTAAGTACTGGAAAAAATACGGCAAGGTATTTGTAAGAAGTTTTAATCATTACAATCCTGATAAAACTATTCATGTACATATCATTAATCCTGATGATAATGATATAGAAGATTTAAAGTTATTGCCGTGTAATTATACAACTGACTTTATTGACGAAATATACATTAATGACTTGTGTTTAGAATCTATAAAATATTTAGAAAATCCTCATATAGACGAACTACACAAACAAAAATTAAAACACGGTTTGTCATTCTGCAACGAAGAAACGCTTGTAGAAAAAATGAAACATCTAATGACGTTTTCGGTATATGCTTGTAATAGATTTATAACATTATCAAAACTATGGACAGGTAATCATCCAGTAGCAGCGTATGATATGGACACTATATGCAAAGGTGCAATAGATATTAATAAAATGTTAGGCACTAATGACTGTGGATGCTTGTCAGTTAAAGGTCCAAGATTTGTAGTTAGTCTAGTTGCATTTAGAAACAACAACTCGCTATTATTAGACTGGAGCAATAGCCTATCTAATTCTTTTAATTCTAAAAAAGTATACGGATTTTTAGATCAAGATACCTTTGTTGAAAAAAGTAAATTATATAATACTACACATATTGATAAAATATTTTGTGATCATACAAAGAAGTCAGACAGCGCATTAGTAATGACTGGCAAAGGCGCAGCAAAGATTAGTGATAGATTTTATATGGAATCTAAAAAATGGTTATGAAAATGTATAACCAAAATTATCTATATCTTCTTCATATAACGATTTAATTAAATTAACAGTATAGCTATTTGTAAAAATATCTCTATAAGATATGTTACTAGGGCCTTTGTTAGTTATAGGCAACGACATATTTTTAAATATTTCAATGTTGGTTATTTCTTCGTTAATGTTTTCAAATTTAATAACCTTATCAACTGATATTGATTTAGATTTAAGCCATGTACTCTGACTATCGGATAATTTAAACCAAGTATTATCCCATGCATGATTATGATATCGAGTTAACCACTTTTCAAAACTATCAATCATAATGTTATATTCTTCGAGTACTATATCATAATTATCTTGAACTTTGTTAGTTTTTTTACCTGCATATAATGCCTTTAATCCTTGTCGAAGAACTTCTCGTCTAAAGAAAAACCAGCTAGCAGTTCGGCACCAAGGATTTCTTACAATAGAAAAAACATAAGGATCTTTCTCGTTGACAAAATCTTCTGCGTCTTTTAAAGTACTATGAAAATTTAAATTAGTAGTCCTGTCATTGGGAATAATTTCGTAATTGTAATTATTTTTAATTAATGTCAATACACTTCTCCCAGCAGTTTTCGGTATATGGATAAAAACTGCTGGTGTTTTAGATTCTATATAATAACTCATATATCTATTTAGCGCATTAACTACATACATAAATATCTACATGAAACATCGTGTAGTATTAGTTACAGGAGGCTTTGACCCACTTCACAGTGGTCATATCGCCTACTTTAAAGAAGCAAAAAAACTTGGCTCTAAATTGATTGTCGGAGTTAACAGTGATAATTGGTTGACTCGTAAAAAAGGCAGACCGTTTATGCCATTTGAAGAACGTGTTGCTATTATTAAAGAATTAGCATGTGTGGACAAGGTCATAGGTTTTGACGACAGCGACAATACAGCATGTCAGGCAATCTTTCATACATTAAGTACACACGGTACTGAAACAAAAGTTATTTTTGCAAATGGTGGTGATAGAACTAATACAACAACTCCGGAATATAAAGTATACGGAAGCATGCCCTATGTCGAATTTGCTTTCGGAGTTGGTGGAGAGCATAAGAAAAACTCAAGCAGTTGGATTCTTGACGAATGGAAAGCACCTAAGACAGAACGTCAATGGGGATATTATCGTGTACTCCATGAAGTCGAAGGATGCAAAGTAAAAGAACTTACTGTTGATCCGGGAAAAAGTTTAAGCATGCAACGACACGATTATCGTTCAGAACATTGGATGGTTAGTGAAGGTGCGTGTATTGTACACAGTAAGATGCCAAACGGATACAGTTTGCCACCTAGAGAATTAACAGTACATCAAGCATTTGAAATCCCAGTAGGCGAATGGCATCAATTGACTAATCCGTTTGATGTTCCTTGTAGAATAGTAGAAATACAATACGGAGAGCATTGTATAGAAGAAGATATAGAGAGAGAAGATTAATGAAAGTATTTGTAGGATACGATACACGGGAAGATATTGCATATCAAGTGTGCAAGCACAGCATCCAAACAAGAAGCAAAGATGCAGTAGTACATCCGTTAAAACAACAAGAGCTTAGAGATGCAGGATGGTATACTAGACCAGTTGATAAACTTGCAAGTACTGAATTTACCTTTACACGATTTCTTGTACCTGAACTAATGAACTTTAAAGGATGGGCAGTGTTTATGGACTGCGACATGTTGATTACTACAGACATTGCAGAACTATTTGCACAAGCAGACGATAGGTATGCAGTTATGTGTGTACAACACGATTACACTCCTAAAGAAGGCATGAAGATGGACGGACAGAAACAAACTGTTTATCCACGCAAGAACTGGTCAAGTGTAATGTTGATCAACTGCGGTCATCCTAGCAATGCTAGACTTACACAAGACTTAGTTAATGATCCAGAAATTAACGGAGCATATCTACATCGCCTTAGTTGGCTTAGGGACGAAGAAGTAGGTGCATTAGATCACACCTGGAACTACTTAGTAGGCGTATACGATAACATCAAAACTCCTAAATTAATACATTATACAGAAGGCGGCCCATGGTTTGAAAATTATAGAAACTGCGAGTACCATACAGAATGGAAAATAGAATTACAGAATATGATGAGGTCCTAATGGGTAAAGTAGTTGCAATTGACAGTGTAGGCGGATTTAATTGGAACGCCAAAGGGCACGACTATGATCCTTATCTAAAAAGTTTTATTAAAGGCGCCGACGGCGCTGCTTCGAACTGGGACAAAGAAAAAGATACAACTTCAACTCTTGTTATTAGAGGCCTCGGCGGCGGCAGTCAAAAAGCAATCAAGCATTGCTGGAAAACAAATAGAGAATTTTATGCTATCGATACTGGTTATTTTGGTAACTGGAAACACAAAAGATGGCATAGAATAACCCGTAACGCCTTACAGAATTCTGGACCAATAATTGAACGTTCGGATGATAGACTAACAACTATTATGGGTTCTTGGAATAATATTTGGAAACCATTTACTCCTGGCAGTAAGATTTTAGTATGCCCGCCCAGTGATAAAGTTATGAGTTTATGGGATCAAGGCACTGCTGAAGATTGGACTAATCAGCTAGTAGAAAAAATAAAAACATTAACTGATCGCCCTATAGAAATTAGAATGAAACCTAACAGAAGTTCTAGAGTAACTGATCAAACAATTCAACAAGCACTTGCTAATGATGTACATTGTTTAGTAACATATAATAGCATTGCTGCAACTGAAGCATTAATTGAAGGGAAATGTGCTATAAGTTTAGGCCCAAATGCTGCGCAAGTAATTGCAGAAACAGAGTTAAATAATATTGAAAATCCTAGAGTCCCGTCAGAAGATGAAATGTTTGCATTTATGAAACACTTATCGTATGCACAATTTACCCAAGAAGAAATGGAAAACGGATTTGCATGGAATACACTTCAGGAGACTATTCAGTGACTATAAAAGTAGCATCGTATCTAATGGGTATTCCTCCAGGCAACACTAATCCTGAAAAACCAGCAATCATTGTTAACTTCATTGAAGGTGTATGGCGCTCCGGAGATCAAGGAACTATTGTAACTGACTATACTCCTGTAAATGCAGATGTAGCAGTAGTGCAGGGGTTTGTTCACGAAAATAGTAAAAACAGTTTGCATTTAAAATTACGACAAGATGTATTTGAAAAACAAAAACGAGATAATAAGCGTAGCATTATTGTAGACAGTAATTTATTTTTGTATGCTGATCCTCAAAATCGTAATAAATTTTTAAGATTTAGTTACGACGGTATTTTTCCAAATACCGGCGAATACTGTAACGCAACTCCTGATCCTGCTCGGTGGAATTTAATTCAACAACGTTTAGGTATTTCGTTAAAGCCAATGCAACACAACGGAAAAAATATATTAATTTGCTGTCAGCGAGACGGAGGATGGAGCATGGGCGGGCAAGCAGTACTTCCTTGGTTAATTAAAACTATTACCCATGTTAAAAAGTATTCAGATAGACCCATAGTTATTAGATTTCATCCAGGCGATAAAAAAATACTAGAACATAAACGTGCATTGGCTAGATACAGAATGACAAATGTAACTATAACTCATAGTGCAAACTTACTACAAGATTTTGAAAATGCACATGCTGTCATTAATTACAATAGCAGTCCTGCTGTTGCTGCTGCTATACAGGGTGTTCCTGTATTTGTGTTAGACGCTGACAGGAGCCAAGCAGCAGCCGTTGCCCATTCTGATTTAAAAGATTTAGAAAATATAAAAGAATTTGATAGAGAACTTTGGGTCCAAAAAATGGCGCAGATGCACTGGACATTAGACGAACTTAAAGACGGAACAGCATGGACACATTTAAGGAAGTGGGCAACAAAATGAATAAACAAATTACAGTAGTAACAACATTTCATCCGTCAGGGTTAGTAAAATACGGACAGCGTTTTTTAGACAGCTTTGCTGCAAAAGTAGACAAGCGTATTAAGCTGCTAGTATATGCAGAAGATTGTATTCCTCGTAATCCTGATCCAATTCGTATTGAAATATTAGATGCAAAAGCAGTGCTACCTAAATTAAATGCATTTAAAGACAAATGGCGTGATGTGCCTAAAGCTAACGGAGACGTTAGCAATGAACCACAGCGTCACACACGCAAGGATTGGAACAAAGAATTCAAGTGGGATGCAGTTAGGTTCGCTAATAAAACATACGCAGTGTATGACGCTTGTACACGCTCTAAGGGGTGGTGTGTGTGGATGGATGCAGACAGCTTTATTCACAGTCCTTGGAATTACGAAGACTTTGCAGAACTACTTCCTAACAATGCTTATATCACATATGTTGGTAGAGGTAAAGGATCGCAGACTTGGCCAGAGTGTGGCTTCTACGGTATGAATCTAAATCATCCTGTGTGCCACAGTTTCTTAGAAGACTTTGAGCGTATGTACGAGGATGCTGAGAACGGTATCTTTACATTAGAAGAATGGCACGACAGTTATGTGTTTGGCGAGCTGCTAAAGAAATATAGCGAATTTCCATCACACGATTACAGTGCAGAAATGTATCTCAAAGAAGCAAAGTCAGGCGGCGGAGGGCATCCTCTTATTAATGGTCCACTAGGCAAGTGGATGGATCATATGAAAGGTGGACGCAAGGATACAGGTAAGTCACAAAAGAAAGACATTATGGTTAATAGAACAGAAGCATACTGGAATGAAATTTAGTTTATGGACACAATATGGCGCACTTAATAGCAAACCTGTCTTTGATGCTTTTCGAGAGGGTTGTCGCGCCCTTGGTTTTAGCACTGACGATAATAGCAATGACTCCGACGTTGATGTTATTTGGAGCGTACTGTTTAACGGAAGAATGGCTCAAAACCAACTTGTTTGGAAGAACGCACAGAACAAAAAGAAACCAGTTATAGTACTTGAAGTCGGTGGAATTAAACGAGGCACAACTTGGAAGGTGGGATTAAATGGTATTAATAGAGATGCTTATTTTGGGGATATGGGGAATACTAGTAACCGTGCTAATCTTCTCGGACTTGTTTTAAAGCCCTGGCGTACAGACGGCGAGTATATACTAATAGCAGGTCAGCACGATAAAAGTTTGCAGTGGCAACATATGCCTAGGATGAGTCAATGGGTGATGAATACTATAGATGGCATAAGAGCACATACTGATCGTCCTATATTGTTTCGGCCTCATCCTCGATGCCCATTACAACATATCGAAAAAGAATTTAAAAATGTATACAGGCAAAATCCTGTAAAATTAAATGGTACATATGATGACTTTGATATGTCGTTTAACAACGTACACGCTACTGTAAGCTACAGCAGCAACCCGGGCATACACAGTGTACTAAACGGCGTTCCGGCGTTTGTAGGGTCCGCATCTTTAGCGTATGACGTCGGTAATGACATTGACTTTATGCACGATATAGAATCTCCAATGATGCCAGATAGAACACAATGGCTCAATGACTACGCTCACACTGAATACACTATAGAAGAAATTGCAGCAGGATTACCATTAAATAACTTGACAAGTAAGCTATAATACGTTATACTACTTGTATGGCTGAGAAAACAATAGAATCATATCTTGAATTATTGACTGGACTACAAGGGAATGTATCTTTTGTAATCCAATCTAGCGATCAAACAATTCTTCGAAGTATTGCACGCCAAGTGCATAAAGGAGTTGCACTTACTGATCGTCAGTACGAAGTAGTTAAAGAAAAACTACTATCATACGCTGATCAATTTACTGCGTTAGAGTATGATGTAGTTGGTGCTGTTAATATACTACGGAACCCATTGCGTCAGATTGACAGAACCAAATATATTAAAATTATAGACAATACTATTAAAATTAGATTTCCGTTTAGTAAGAAAGATATTATAAAATTAGAATTAGCTAAAACTAATGCTACCGGATATGAGCACAGTAAAGGATCACACGAGCATACATTTGAATATTCAGAACAAAGTGTATTTTCAATCTTAACTGAATTTGTCGATACAAGTTTTGAGATTGATGCAGAACTAATCGATGTTTATAATAAAATTAAACAAATAAAAAACTCACATGAAAATTATATTCCTGGTATCTATAACTTAGAACTTAAGAATGTTAATGCAACTGCTCGCAAATTAATAGTAGACGAATTAGGCGATCTTGATCAAACAAACTTAATCAAATATGTTGATAGAAGATTTAAGTATGGTATCGAAACTATTGATACCTTGCCAGACGATACACTATTAAACAAGATAGCTTATCGAGAAACAGCACAGCTCATGTTAAGTCCAATTGAATATGATACACAATCGGTATTATCTGCTCTTTGGGATTTAGATAGATTTCCGTTGTTAATAATTTTAGATAAAATTAATGCAGAAGAACAGCTACACGAATTAGTAACTTATTATAGAGACATATTGCCGTTTGAATCATCAAGTGTTCTTTTTAGACTAGACGGAAGTGATGTAGGATTTAATACATTAGTAAAAGATAGGAAATTGAATAATTGGGTTGACAAATCAACAAAAATAGTATATATTAGTACAGATACATTACCGAAACTCTTAGTTAACGGTGACTGGAAACCACACACTGCTATCTCTTATAACAGTAGATTAGATAGACTAGTAAACGCTTATGTAGAATTCAATTGCGACTTAATTGTTTATAGAGAAGAGAGCATGAGCCCATTTAGGAAGTATTCAAAATTTTATGGCTAGTTGTAGATTAATAATTGAAGACGAAGTAAACATCAAACTAGAAGGACTAGATGTAGATGTACGAAGAAAGCTCGCCAATGCTCTTAAGTTTGAAGTGCCTTATGCTAAACACATGCCCCAGTATAAACTGGGACGATGGGACGGTAAAGTTGCTTTTTTTGGCATTGGCGGTACAGGCTACGTCAATCATCTTGATGTTGTTTGTGATATTCTTGGAAAAAATAATGTCGAAATAGTAGACATTCAAGACAACAGACACCCTATTACTTTAAAGTTTACACCAGTAACAGAAAGCTACTGGGCTGACCAAGGTGTTAAATGGCCTAAAGGTCATCCTGCTGAAGGCGAAGACATTATGCTTCGAGACTATCAAGTTGATGCAATTAACAACTTCTTAGCTAACCCGCAGAGCTTGCAACAGATTGCTACTGGTGCAGGTAAGACAATTACTACAGCAACATTATCGCATATGGTCGAGCCGTACGGACGTAGTCTAGTTATTGTTCCAAACAAGTCACTTGTTGAACAAACTGAAGAAGACTACATCAATTGCGGACTTGACGTTGGGGTGTACTTCGGAGACAGAAAGAATCTCGGTAAGACTCATACTATTTGTACTTGGCAGAGTTTGAATATTCTTGACAAGAAACACAAGGACGGAAGTGCAGTATTATCACTTGCAGAGTTCCTTGAAGGTGTGAGCGCAGTTATTGTCGACGAAGTACACCAGGCCAAAGCAGAAGTGCTAAAGAATTTGCTTACACGAAACTTAAGAAATGCTCCAATTCGCTGGGGACTAACTGGTACAGTGCCCAAAGAGAAGTTTGAATTTGAAAGTATTCACGCAAGTCTAGGTCCAGTGATTGGACAGATTACAGCAAAAGAATTACAAGACAAAGGCGTGCTATCAGAGTGTCATGTTAATGTATGTCAGCTAATTGATACAGTAGTGCATACTGATTATCAAAGCGAATTAAAATACCTAACAACTAATACTGAACGCTTAGAATACATTGGCAAGATGATGAACAAGGTATCGCAAACAGGCAACACACTTATTCTTGTAGACAGAATTAGTGCCGGACAAGCATTAGCCGAGATGATTCCGGGCAGTACATTTATTAGCGGTGCTGTTAAAGTAAAAGACAGGAAAGAAACATATGATACGATTCGTGAAGGGACTAATGAGGTCATTATCGCAACCTACGGAGTCGCCGCTGTTGGACTTAATATACCGAGGATCTTTAATCTTGTTCTTCTTGAACCTGGCAAGTCTTTTGTTCGTGTTATTCAGAGCATTGGTAGAGGCGTAAGAAAGGCTAAAGACAAAGACTTCGTACAAATATGGGACTTGACATCGACGTGCAAGTTTGCGAAGCGGCATTTAACTCAGCGTAAGAAATTCTATACTGAAGCTCAATACCCATTTACGATTGAAAAAATAGACTGGAATTAAAAATTATGAGAATTTTAACATTAGAAAATAAATGCTTTAACTTAGATGATTTGCCTGATCAAATTGAAGACGATGTACGATTTAGTGTACTAGATAATAGCGATCCTAAAAATCCGGATTTTTTCTTTGTACCATTAATTTTTCTAGAATCATTTAGTGCACCTGCAATGGTATTAGATATTGGCGGACAAGAAATTACAATGCCAGTAGATTGGAGTATTGCAGTAGGCTGTTCAGAAAGCGGAACTGACTTAGAAATACTTCCATTAACAAGTATTAACGATCGAGGGTTTGAAGCATTTTTGTATAATCCGTTGAAGAGCTTTAAAACAGACTTTGCATCTATTAATATTGTAAACTTCTATACAGATGTAAAATGGTATTTTCCTAAAATGAAAAACGGACAATTACTAAGTGTTCCGATTACAGAAGGAACAAATCCGTTATGTGCATTTTTTGTAAAAGATATTAGTAGACAATGTGAAATTATTGAATATGAAAGGTTAATGTAAATGTCAATTAAAGCAGGCAAAATTTGGGGATCAACGGAATTAATTCACGCAAATGGCGTACTAGAATTTCACCGTATCGAATACAAAGCAGGATTTAAATGTTCAGAACATGAACACGAATTTAAATGGAATGGCTTCTTTGTAGAATCAGGTAAGATGCTTATACGTGTATGGCAAGACGATCAAGGACTAGTCGATGAAACTATCTTAGGCCCAGGCGAATTTACACAAGTTAAGCCAGGCAAGATTCATCAGTTCGAAGGCATCGAAGATGGTGTTGCATTTGAATTGTATTGGGCAGAGTTCAATCACAGTGACATTAAACGCCGCACAAGCGGAACAGCAGTTGGCTAATTTGGGCGCACTTATCTCAGGTGAAGCATTGATATATGAGCGTAGCGACGGTGTTGTCTACGCTCGTTATCGTGACCCTCCTAATAACAAATTGCCACGCTGGATAGTAGGTGGTGACCCTGCAGGAGTAGCTAGAGCACAAGGCGATTTATTGTCATATAGTGACTGGCAAGATTTATGTAGACTTGCCCAAGAACATCCTACATTAGAAAAGTTATTAGATCAATTAATAACAATGTATTACGTAGTAAAGGACGACAAATGAGAATTATAGCAGGACCGTGTCAACACGAGACACTAGAGCAGAGCATTAGTATTGCAGAGACATGTGCAAGAGTTTGTAGCAAGTACGATATTGATTATTATTTTAAAGCTAGTTACGACAAAGCAAATCGCACAAGCATTAACGGCAAACGCGGTCTTGGATTAGCACGTACTATGCAAGATTTTGAAATCATGAAGAAAGAAATCCCTGGTTTAAAAATTCTTACTGATGTACACACTAGAGGACAAATTGATGCAATGGGTGCATACCCAGACGCAGTTGATGTGTTGCAGATTCCTGCGTTCCTTTGTCGCCAAACTGATTTGATTCAACGTGCGTGTGAAACAGATAAAATTGTTAATATTAAAAAAGGACAGTTTCTTGCACCTTGGGACGTTGCTGGAATACTAAGTAAGTGCGAAGACGCTAAAGAAGTTTGGATTACAGAGAGAGGAACTAGCTTTGGATATAATACTTTGGTTGTTGATTTCACCGGCCTTAATTACATGCTTGATAATTTTGATTGTCCTATTGTACTGGACGCCACGCACTCAGTACAAAAGCCAGGTGGCAACGGAAGTAGTAGCGGCGGGAATAGGGATTATGTTCCTGGCTTGGCTCGTGCAGCTAGTGCTTTGGGGATTAGGAATTTCTTTTTAGAAGTACACCCCGATCCTGACAATGCACCCAGTGACGGTCCTAATATGTTACGCCTAGAAGACTTCGAGCGTGTAGTGGAAGATATTGTTGCCATCAGCAGTGTATTAAAATGAATACAGCAATACTAATTCCTGCACGTTATGGTAGCACCCGCTTTCCAGGGAAGCCGTTAGCAGCACTGGATAACATTCCTATGATACGCAGAGTGTACGAACGCTGTCGCAAAACAGGATATGATGTTTATGTACTCACAGACGATACACGTATTGCTGATAAGTTTGAACCACATCAAGTTATTATTGATCTAACAGATTACGCTAACGGCACAGAACGATGCGCGGGCGCAGTAGCAATGCGTACACTTGACGACTACGATCAGTTTATAAACGTACAAGGTGACATGCCTGATGTTACAGCTGAATTAATTGAAACGTGTATTGCTAGTCTATCTCAATATGAAGTAAGTACAGTGTACACAACAATGCCAAGTAAAATGCAAAACGATCCTAACAGTGTTAAGATGGTACGTGCAGGTGATCAAGCTCTATGGTTTGGCAGAGGCATGACAGGATATGGCGAATGGCACTTGGGTGTTTATGGTTATCGCAAACAAGCATTGCAAGCATATCCCCATTTACTTGTAGAAGCAGAAGAACGTATTGAAAAACTTGAACAGTTGCGCTGGCTAAAAAACGGTTGGCAAATTGGCTGTAATAGTGTATACTTTAATGGTATAGAGATTAATTCACCCGAGGACGTTGACGCATGGCATCAGAAAAAATTGCAATAAAAGAAATCCTCAGTTGGATCGACAATGGCGAAAGTAAGATTTGGGATCACTTAGAAGATGACCACAAGAAGCAAATTAGCTTTTGGTTGTTGAACAGATATGTAAGTTCTGTTAGCGGAAGTAGAGAAGCACAAGAACTTGCCATTTTTAAAACTAACGAATATTATAATAGGAACTTTAATGACATCGGAGTAAGTAAAGACAAAGGTCATCCGAAACTATTATGGCAGCTTTTGTGTATGAGTGGTAATACAGGAAAAAACGAATTTCATCAATGGATTGGTTTTAAGAAGAGAGAAGGCAGTACTGCATCTGCTACAAAATTATTAGAACAAGTTTATCCCCACTTAAAGAATGACGAGGTTGAATTACTTGCTAGAATATCTACAAAAAAAGAACTCAAAGAACTTGCAGAAGAATACGGTATCGAAAATGTCAAGCTCTGAAAAGCCATACGTCTGCGAATATTGTAAGACAGGATACACTCGTGAAAAAACTCTCATGGTGCATATGTGTGAACAAAAACGCAGAGCTTTACAGAAAAATGAAAAACGTGTGCAGTTAGGATACATTGCATTTAACCAATTCTATAAATTAAGTGCAGGCGCAAAGAAAGACAAGACATATGAAGAGTTTTGTAAAAGTCAATATTATAATGCATTTGTAAAGTTTGGTAGCTTTGTGTCAAATGTAAAGCCGTTGTATCCTGAGAAGTATATTAATTATGTTGTAACTAGCGGAGTTAAACTTGACCAATGGTGTCGAGAAGAAATGTACGAAAAGTATGCAATTGAGTTAATCAAAAAAGAAGGTGTAGAAACTGCGTTAGAACGTAGTGTTATGACTATGATGGAATGGGCAAATGAAAATAATAGTGTATGGAATCATTATTTCCATTATGTAAGTCTTAATAGAGCAATATGGCATATTAAAGACGGAAAGATTTCACCGTGGCTCATTCTTAACTGTTCTAGTGGAAAAGCAATGCTAAGTAAATTTAACGATGAGCAATTAGGAATGATTTATAATATTGTAGATCCGGCTCATTGGGCGTTGCGTTTTAAAAAACAAATTACTGATGTGCAACTAGTTAAAGATGTTGCAAAGGAAAGCAATTTATGAAAATTTTAATATTCGGCTTACCCGGTAGTGGCAAGAGTACTCTTGCCGAACCACTTGCAGAGTTGATCGGTGGCGTTTGGTTAAACGCTGATGCAGTTCGAAAAGAATATGATGACTGGGATTTTACACCTGAAGGACGTATGCGACAAGCAATGCGTATGAAATTCTTAGCAGACGGTGTAGTTAAAGCAGGCAAGATTGCAGTTGCAGATTTTGTATGTCCAACAGAAGCAGCACGTTTAGAGTTTGCACCCGACTTTACAGTTTGGATGGACACTATTAAAGAAGGCCGCTTTGAAGACACCAATAAAATGTTTGAAGCACCTGTTAAATATAACTACCACGTTGCACAATGGTTTAACGATACACATACACAACTTTTAAAAGTTGTAACTTCATATATGAAACACAATGGAAACAGTAAGTAAAAAACGCCATTTAGCAAAAGCAGTTACTTGGCGAATTGTAGCAAGTATTGTTACTGCATTAATTGCTTGGTACTTTGGGCTTCCGCCTAAGGCTGTTGGCGCAGTGTTTGTAGCCGACTTAATTATAAAATTTGTATTGTACTACGGACATGAACGGCTATGGTACAAATATATTCGATATGGAGTTAAAAATGTTTGATACTCAAAAACCTACTACACAGATGTTAGGTCGTTGGCAACCTTGGCATCCTGGTCACACTGCATTGTTTAAAAAAGCATTGTTAGAAACTGGACAAGTCTGTATTCAGATCCGTGATGTTGGTGGCATCGTTGGTAGTGATGCTGGCGGTGGTCGCACAGCAGCACAGGCAGATAATCCATTTGATTTTTTAACAGTTAAGAATAATATTATACAAGCATTGTTCGAAGAAGGCTTTACATATAACGTTGAGTATGTTATAATGCAAGTACCTAATATTGTAGATATTAGTTACGGTCGGGGAGTAGGATATACATTTACACAACACGATTTGGGCGAAGAAATACATGCTATTAGTGCTACACAAATTAGAGAACAGCTAAGGAAAGAAGGTAAGTTATGAAACTAGTATATCATCCAGCAGAAATTTTATCAAGAGAAGTTAAGGATGTCAATTTAGAAAATCCAGGATTTGATCCTGTAGCATTGAAGACTGAAATGGTCGAATTTATGTTAGCTAACAACGGCATTGGTCTTGCTGCTAATCAAATTGGACTTGATGCTAAAGTATTTGTAATGGGAGACAGTGTAGAGAATAGTACAATGTGTATTAATCCTACAGTGCTGCAATACACATCAGACACACAAGACGACATCGAAGGTTGCTTGAGCTTTCCAAATATTTTTGTTAAGATCAAACGTCCAAAAGAAATACTTGCACGTTACTGGAACGAAAATCTAGAAGAGTGTACAGTAAAGATTGAAGGTTATAGTGCTAAGTGTTATTTGCATGAGATGGAACACTTACTGGGTATTACTATGAAAGATCGTGCAAGCAAACTCAAATGGGATATGGCTACTAAGAAAGCACGTAAGATGGAGAAGCAGTTTGCCTGATATTGATATAGACTTTGCTGATAGAACAGTTGTGCTTGCACAGCTCAAGCATCGTGTTGCTAAACTTGATACAGACAAGAAGCACAACACCGGAGTCTATGCAACTGAGATCCCACACAACCCTGTAGACAACTTGGCCACGGTTGACTACAAGACCGCAGAAGAACGTGGCTACTTTAAACTAGACTTCCTTAACGTAAGCATCTACAAGGACGTTAGGGATGAAGCACACTTAACGGAACTAATGGAAAGGGAACCCCTATGGCAACTTCTGGAGCACGAGGACTTCAGCGAAAAAGTCTTTCATCTAAACGGGCACAGTCAACTCTTAAAAGTCTTGAAGCCCAACTCGGTATTGAAATTGGCAGCGACACTAGCGATAATTCGACCAGCCAAGAGACACCTAGCGAACGAAAGCTGGGAGACAATAATGAAGGAAGTTTGGATTAAACCTGATGAAGGTTACTACTTTAAGAAAGCGCATGCTGTTAGTTACGCTACGGCATGTGTTGTACACATGAATTTATTGTGTGAGCAGTTTTCTACTTAGCTTTACGTACAAGTTGTACGCTTTTACGTTTGATACGTTTAAAGTTTAAATCATTTAAATTAACACAAGGACCTATTGTTACCTTAACATCCTTGCTATTCATGGTCATCATTGCGTAACTAAATTGTTGCATTTCATTTATTAGGAATATATTAATGGGCAACATCCTATTTGATTCCCACCACCAGACATTGCCCATTTCTAAAAACACTTCTTTTTCTTCATCAGTCTTTAGAGAAGTGAAAATATACATGCTGGTTATATATGCATCTTGATTGGCAATGACGCCGACGTATTCATTGCCACCATAAGTGACTACGCTAATAAATGGAAAGTTCTGTTCAATATCTTTTAATAACATATTTCTCGATAAATACTTGATGCAATTAACACCTAGATATTTAGTCTCAAATAAAACAACCATTGTAACTAATGACGCAGGATTCATCACGGAGTACAGACCAGTGTATCAAAGACAATTAACAGTATATCGAGGCATTGATAATGTACTTGACTTTAGAGTACTCAATGCTGATCAGAAGCCAATTGACATTTCAAACTACACACCTAAGTTTCAAGCATTTGATGAAAATAGATTGTTAGTAGTCGAACATGATGGAGAACTAATCCCAGGTGACGATAGTGCCCCTACAAGAGGATTATTTAAAGTTACCGTTACAGACAATGACTTATTAAACATTGATCAACAGTATCTTTCATACAACATACATCTTGTAGATAATACTTCTGAACTGCCAACACTAACATACTCAAATGCTAATTTTGGAATGAACGGTACTATCTATGTTAGTGAAACTGCATTCCCTGGTCCGGCGACGACTCGTAGCATATCAATCTTTACATTAGACAATAGTGTTTGGAATTCAGAAGCACTAAATGCACAGCCAGGTATAAACGGAAACGAAGCATTACATACTGCTGCAATCTATACTGACGGATATGTAGGAGACATAACAGTACAAGCTACATTAGAAAATGAAGTCAATGGCACAACGGATTGGGCAGATGTTACTACAGTAACCTTTACTGGAGCAGAAACAGAGCCAGTCCCAGTAAACTTTAATGGCGTATATAGTTTTATACGAGTTGTTGCAACAGCAGATCCTGCAGATACAATTACAAAGATACTTGTCAGAAACTGATTGACATTCTACGATACTCTGCTATAATAATAGTATGAGTATTGTGTCCGACATCATAACAGCATATTTGCCTAGTAAGCGAAAGACTACTCCGAGTGGGTGGACTAGCTTCAATGCGCCCTGCTGTCATCACAATGGTAACACTGCTGACACTAGAGGGCGCGGTGGACTTATCTCAGAAGGCGATACAGTTAGCTATCACTGCTTTAACTGTGGATACAAAGCAAGTTGGCAACCAGGACGTAATGTAAGCAAAGGCTTGCGTAGACTATTAATTTGGTTAGGTGCGCCTGATGATGCTATTAACAAGCTCACGCTAGATGTAATGCGCATCAATGAAGGTGTAGAAGTACAGCAGCGTAAGATTGATATTCCTACATTTGAAACTGTACCATTGCCACCTGACGCTGTTAAGATTACAGACCTTGTAGAGTTTAACAAGTTTAATATGGCTGTACTTGAGTACATGGCACAGCGTAACTTAAACATAGATGACACAGACTATTACTGGAGCCCGAGCTTAGGATATCGTGACAGACTTATTATCCCGTTCTACTATGAAGGGCGAGTAGTAGGCTGGACTGCTCGAACTATCACAGCAGACAAGCAGCCTAAGTACCTTACAGAAACACAACCAGGATTTGTATACGGACTAGACGAGCAAGGCCCTAACAAAATATTTGCAATTGTATGCGAAGGTCCTGTAGATGCTATTCACGTAGACGGATGTGCGTTGACCGGAAGTGAAATTGGAGACCAGCAAGCACTGCTAATTAATAGACTAGGCAAAGACATTTATGTTGTACCTGACAGAGACAAAGCAGGCAGCAAACTAATTGAAGCAGCTATTGAACGCGGATGGGGAGTTAGTTTGCCAGACTGGGATGCTGACATCAACGACATCGGTGATGCTGTTGCCAAGTACGGTAGACTATATACATTGTATAGTATTGCTAGTGCCGCAGAAACTAGCCCACTTAAAATTAGACTGAGAGCAAAGAAATGGTTTGGTTAAAGAAAGTACTTAAAAAAATATGGGACATAATTACTTGGCCGTATTATAGAGTTAAAGAAGAAATTTCATTTAGAAAACGCATGAAAGAGCTGCGTAAACGTGATCCGTTTATCTACAAATGATTACTTGGGGATTGGTAGGCAATAGCCACGACGCAAGTATTGCAATATTTGAAACATCGCGTAAAGGGTTAGGACCTAATCCTACATCTCGTCTATTATGGGCAGGACTTGCTAAAGACTTTAGCAGCGTACCTAATGACCCACATCTAAACAGTGAGATCATAAAGCATGCGCTAGACCTCTACGGACGTCCTGATAAACTAATCTGGTACGAACGTCCGTTACTTAAGACACTACGCCAATGGCGTGCAGGTCAGGGTTGGTTGTACAGCGAGAACAACATACGCAAGTATCTAGACATTCGCGGACTACGTGGCATACCGATCAGCTATACCCAGCACCACCTAAGCCATGCTGCTTATGCTTATTACACTCAGCCTCACGATGATTGCGCTGTAATATGCTTAGACAGTATCGGCGAGTTCGAGACCCTGACCATATGGCATGGGAAGAACAATAAGCTCAAGAAGATTTACAGCCAAGGGTACCCGCATAGCCTAGGACTTTTCTATAGTGCTATGACACAGCGTATAGGCCTAGTACCGCAACGTGATGAATATCTAGTAGCTCAGTATGCAGCTAAAGGTGACCCCCATAGATTATTTCAATTAATATTTGATGAGTTGATAGGTACAACAGGCATGGGGTTCACTCCTAGAATTAAAGCAAAAGAAAACCTGCATAGAGGATGTATGTGGTGGCATCCTGAACTTAACACACGGCAGGACCTTTATGATATTGCAGCCGCTACACAATGGATATTTGAGTACTGTGTAACCTATTTGAGCTGTTGGGCCAAGGTACACACAGAGACAACTAACCTATCACTTGCAGGCGGTGGGGCACTAAACAAGCAAGCAATTGATCGTATCAGTCCAATGTGGGATAACATACATGTTCCGCAGAACCCGGGTGACCCTGGCAGTTGTATAGGCGCTGTATTAGCCCATACAAAGAAAAAAATTAAACTTGACAACACCTGGCATAAGGCTGTATAATTAAAAGATGACTACTAGACAAAACACAGATTACGGATACGATATACAGCGAGTATATCTTGAGATGATGCTTACTGATGCAGAGAGCTTCGTGCGCTGCCAAGCAGTATTCAACCCAGATGCATTTGATCGCAGACTAGCACCTGCGGCTAAATTCCTTACAGAATACGTAAGTGAGTTTAACGCACTGCCTACATTTGATATGGTGAATGCAGCCGCACAGAGCGATTTGAAGAATCCAGGACAGCTAGCAGAAAATCATTATGATTGGTTGTTACAAGAGTTTGAAACGTTCTCAAAGCACAAAGCACTCGAAGCTGCTATCCTTAAGAGTGCAGACTTGCTTGAGAAAGGTGAGTACGGTGCGTGTGAGGATCTAGTCAAGAAGGCTGTGCAGATTGGACTACAGAAAGACTTGGGTACAGACTATTGGAGTGACCCGCGCACACGTCTTGAAAGCATCAAGAGCACTAACGGACAGGTCAGCACTGGCTGGGCTGCTATGGACAAGAAACTGTTTGGCGGCTTTAACAGAGGTGAGCTTAATATCTTTGCTGGCGGCTCGGGTGCAGGCAAGAGTTTGTTCTTAGCGAACATTGGCGTTAACATGGCTGAGAAGGGCATGAACGTGATGTACCTAACATTGGAACTTGCAGAGAGTTTGGTTAGTATGCGTATTGACAGTATGGTCACAGGCATTAGCACACGTGATGTGTTCAAGCAGATTGACGACGTTGAGATCAAAGTTAAGATGATTGGCAAGAAGAGCGGCGCCATGCAGATCAAGTATATGCCTTCAGGCAAGACTGCAAACGATGTACGTTCATATATCAAAGAGTATGAAATCAAAACAGGCAAGAAGGTTGACGTACTGTTGATCGACTACTTGGACTTGTTGATGCCCGCAAGCACAAAGGTAAGTGCAGAGAACTTGTTTATTAAGGACAAGTATGTATCAGAAGAACTGCGTAACCTAGCAATGGAACTCAACACAGTATTCGTTACTGCGGCACAGTTGAACAGGGGAGCAGTTGAAGAGATTGAGTTTGATCACTCGCATATCTCAGGCGGACTTAGTAAGATTCAAACAGCAGACAACGTGTTTGGTATCTTTACAAGTCGTGCTATGCGTGATCGTGGACGCTATCAGCTACAGTTGATGAAGACACGTAACTCATCAGGCGTAGGTCAAAAGATTGATCTAGGCTTTGATATAGAAACACTGCGTATTATTGATTGTGATCAAGATGACGATGATGCATCTACAACGGGTGCAAGCGCAGGCGCAAGTGCGATTGTAAACTCACTTAAACGTAGTAGCACTCAAGATGACCCAGCAAACGGGTCAAATGTAGGCAAGATTAAAGCAGATGCTGACAGTACTAAACTGCGTAGTTTTTTAAATAACCTAGGAACTGAATAAATAGTATATAGCGAAGTATTAAGGATAAACTATGAATGGTAGATTAGGCGCACAAAGTCTTATAGCAAATGTTCCACAGAGTGTGGCTCAATGTCCAACGGATGATTTTTCAAGTGTTATCATTAGTGTTTGTAATCAAAATAATGAAGTAGCAAAAGTTACACTAGCATTAACACAGACCGAGTCAGACATGACAACCGCTACTGATGGGTTTTTAGAATATCAAATTGAAATTCCAGCTAAGGGTGTTTTAGAACGTACTAGCATTATACTACCTGCAGGGTTTTATGTTACTGCACAATCTAATATTGATAAAGTAAGTGTTGTAGTATGGGGCGTTAGTGTAGGAGCATCAGTTGCTACAACTGCAATTGTTCCTAATGTATTTTTTGGTACGCAAGCAACTGTAGTTGCAAGTACAGCAACTACTAATGTAAGTATTGGTGCAACTGAATACCAAGGCGATGCAGTTAGCTATTCTAGAATTAGTGGAGCACTACCTGCAGGATTAAGTGTAACATCAAGTGGAGTACTTACAGGCGTTATGGGCAATAGCGGATACGATCCTGCTGGAGTGGTATCAACTGTTACATTCCAAGCAACATTTGGTCTTTATAGTAAAACACTAGATATTGATATTACAAAATTATGGGCCGATGGTCTTACATCTCAAACAGCAGCACCAAATGCAACTGTAATTAAAGCTATTACTGGTACCACAGTCGACGACTATTATTGGATTACTGATTCGTCAGTTGACAACGGTGAGCCATTTGCATTGTATTGTGATATGAACACAGACGGCGGCGGTTGGATGATGCTAGCATATGCAGGTAGTACTGTCGGTGTCGGTAACGATAATCAAATGATGTTTGACCAAATTGGTACATTAGCAACCACAAGACGATACGAACAAAAGAGTTTTAGTAGATTTGATATTGCACACAAGCTAGCTAATGCAGGTCCAACTAGTCAAGCAATGTGGCGTAGAACGAACGATAGTAATAAAGTTTTAATACACAGCATGGATGAGATGTGGAATAGAATACCTGGTGGTGCAAGCTATGGTAACAGAGACCTGAATGGCGGCGGCGCCGGATATCCAATTACCACAATGAAAATGTCAAGAACTGGGCCTGCAGGAATTGAAGTTAAAACTAATGGACGATACGAAAGCGGACCAAGTTACCCAGGCATTGCATGGAACAGTTCTTATAATGACAATACTGATAACGTTGGTAGCTTTACTACATACTTAAACAGACGTCAAGTCATATACTGGGAAACTAACGGTCCAGAAAGTCAATACAGTGGTCAATGGTTCCATGGAAGTCCATTATCCCTAGGCGACGGTAGTCAACCTGACGGCGGAACAACAAGAAAAGATATTGAAATATATTTTAAAATATTATAATGTCTATACAACAAATAAGGAAGAGATACA
>Ga0181555_1000395_pt1 | contig 42634 bp, 38 predicted proteins | sample 011ome_15_FD_145601 | JGI IMG/M metagenome (GOLD analysis project Ga0181555, IMG submission 145601) | Coastal salt marsh microbial communities from the Groves Creek Marsh, Skidaway Island, Georgia - 011504AT metaG (spades assembly) | ecosystem: Environmental > Aquatic > Marine > Intertidal zone...
TTTTTACTTATATTTATATAGATACATCAAAAAGTCGAAAAAGAAATGGCTCAAGATTTAGAAAATGGACATAAAATAAATGTCCAATTTCGATTTGGTCGACGGAGAATCCGTTTGGGAATTGTTGAAAATGGCATTTACACCATAATGCTGCCAATTTCATTTTTTATTGTAAAAAGTTGTTACCATAAAAAAATAAGTATATTATTCGTAAATAGTTTAAAGTACTCATCTATTAGTATTATATACTAAAAATGGCTAATGAATTTAGGACAAATAGTACACATAAATATTCGTGCGATATATGTGATTATTCAGCGTCTAGAAAAAGTCACTATGACCGTCATTTACAAACAGCACGTCATAAAAAGCTAACCGCACCTAACGAGTCTGGTACAGATAGTACACAAATTTATAGTTGTCATTGTGGCAAAGAATATAGACACTTGTCAAGCTTATGTAAACACAAAAAGAACTGTACGATAGAAAAATCAGCTAATACATCAAGCACAAATGACGACAAGTACGATATGTTATCAAGCACAATAATGATGTTAGTCAATGAAAACCGCGAATTCAAGCAATTGTTGATAGACCAGAATGCAAAGATGATGGAAATGGCAGGAAATATGGGCGGAAATAATCATCATAATAACAATACAACGAATACAAACAGTCACAATAAGTTCAATTTGAATGTTTTCCTCAACGAACAATGTAAAGATGCTATGACATTGAAGGATTTCGTGAAAAATCTGGAAATCTCCATGGAAGAATTCATAGAAACCGGCGAAATCGGGTTTGTGGATGGATTATCTCAAGTAATGATTCAACGAATTGGCGATATGGATATTCACGACCGTCCTATTCATTGTACGGATCTCAAACGAGAGACAGTTTATGTAAAAGACGCCGAAAAGTGGGAAAAAGACGTCAATAAGGAGAAACTACGAAAGGCAGTTAAATGGGTAGCCCATAAGAATGAACGAATGCGTCCAGTTTGGTATGCCGAAGCCCCCGAAGTGGATACCATGGGAACCGAGAACTATGAAAAGTTCTTCAAATACTCAGCGGCGGCATTAGGTGGATACGGAAAGGAAGAAAATAAGACATTTGAAGACAAAATAATGAAAAATGTTCTCAAAGAAGTTACAATTGATAAGCAAATGAAGATTGAGTAGATGAGATTAGGAAAAGGATATAGATAGTTTCTTGTAAATCATATTACTATGGAGAATCCTTCTATAAATGTGTCTGAGTTAGACATTTCCGACTTTTTAACGCCATGTGAGGAGTCCCCCTATAATAATCATCGTAGCAAAAACGATAAAGAAAGACGTTATCGGCAACAGATGGAGTATGGTGCGAAAAAGTACATAAAGCCGTGACGTACGGGCACCAAAAGCCAACAGATTCCTACAAAAGGAAATCGTAAGCACAGATAACTATGTTTTGGTAACTGATGATGATGTAACTATATCGTAATGACGGAACTTATTGTACCCGAAAGTATATGTACGTCAAAACACCCAAAACAACCCAAAACAAATCACATAAAAATTGATAATGTGATTAACAATGAATTCTGAATGAAATCCATTGTTAATAATGAATTATTACGACGAAATCTGTAACTGGCGACAATATGTAAATAAGAATACTGTAAAAAATGTAATCAACTTCTGTATTACGAATTTTGGTATCTACTCCGTCTGGGTAATCATGCATTACATAGCCTCACACTTGTATGTGTATTGGTGTGTTCCGGCTACGTTTGTAGGTATAATAATGTCCCCATTCTTAGTGCCTGCCCCTCATTGTTACGGTCTTCGGTGGGCTATTTATCACGGTGGCAATAGCATAATTGCGATGTGGACGATTGTTGGCATATGGTTGCTTGGGCGCATATTACCATTGAAGTCGGAGTAAATCGGTTATACATATTTGAAGAATACTCTTTTTTTTCGCATTATATTATAACATGACAAAGACAAAGAAGGTTAGACCATCAAAAACAGGTAGGAGAACAAGGACAAAAACAAGGACAAAAACAAAAACAAACAAAGTACAAAAAGGCGGCGATTCAAATACGAATTTCATAAACGCGGTGAGCGAAGGAGATTTGGAATATGTAGAGAACCAGGTAGGAAATATAACCGACCTTAGTTTTGAAAATAGTGATGGAAATACCCCATTGGAGATAGCCATCAACAAATACAATGAATTAAGAGATAGTGGTGACGATACATTTGATAATTTTGAAAAGTCGAATATATTTAGTCAGATAATATCAATTCTCTTAGAAAATGGCGCTAATGGCGAGAACATACGTCTTCCGCGCTTTAATTTCGTGAGAGTAGACCTAACAAATGCCAAACTTAAGGGGGCTGATTTAACTGGTTCTGATTTAGAAGAGGCTATATTAGACGGTGCGAATTTAGAAAATGCTAACCTAACTACTACTGATCTTCAAGATACCCAAATCCGAAATGCGAACCTTACAAACACGAATTTTACGAACGCAAATATGGATGGTGCAAATATAAATGGGTCGATAACCCAGGATGCGAATTTTACGGGTACTCTATATGACCCGACGTCAACCACCGAATTACCCGGAACTCCCGACAATGTATTCCGAACAACCACCGATTTACCAGACATTCAACCAAGAAGGTTAAACTTTGATGAAACAATTTCCAATATAGATATGAATGTGAATTACGACAATAGCGGTGATATAAGTGATATTGAGTCCGACCCGGAACGAGAGGAAAGACTAAAGCGCGAGAGAGAAGAGAAGAAACAACTCTATATGGAGCACCCGACTATTAGTCTTAAAACAAATACGACAAACCCATTTGAAACGGTTGGTATGTCAGGTTACAACGCGATAATGATGGAAGATATTAGTTTTTGCGAATACATTAAGGAGAACAAGGACAATGTGATTTTTATTAACGAGAAACAGGTAGGCATGTTTGATAAATCTACTATACGCCCAATGATTTCAAATGAAACCCTGGATGAAACTAAGGTTGTATATCAATGTAAGGAATTATCCGAAGCATTTATACCTCATAACGAGAACATAATAAGCGGACCTATGTTGAATATGCGTATAATAGGTATGTTTGGATTAATGATACCCTTTGAATTCTTAGATGAGGTAGTTAAAGGAGAACACCAGATTTTTGTCATTGAAACACCAAATAATCAAAAGACGATTCCGATTGCGTCGTTAGCCACGCGTTTAGCCATGGGAGATAATGAGAGTGGTAGTGCGGTAGTAAGCGCGGACCATTGTCAGGCAGAAGTATCGATTCAGGTAGGTAATCTAAGTTATATCGAGAACAAGGTATTGTTGAATATGTGTGGCAAAACTGGTGGTAAAAAACGCAAAACGTATCGTAAAAAACAAAAGAAGACAAGACAGGCGAAGAAGAATCGAACACGCAAGAACAAGAAGAAGAAGAACTAATACATTTACCAAATATTTTTAGTATGATTGAGAACATTGACATAAAAATTACATAAACATATAGATATAGACACTATATGTTTGAAATCGTCGTGGCGTGTAATGAACGGATGGTTATAGGGAAAGATAACACGATACCATGGAATGTAAAGGAGGATTTAGCCATGTTTAAGACGTTAACAACCGGGCATATACTAGTAATGGGTCGTAAAACATATGAATCCTTACCCATAAAACCGTTAAAGAACAGATATAATATTGTTTTAACCTCAGAACCTGACAGATATGAAAGCAAGCACGATAACCTGGTATTCACAAACCATGAAAATCTGGATAATATCCTTAACAATCAAATGAAAAAATGGGGAGAACGAGTCTTCGTGATTGGCGGAAGTGATATATATAAATTGTTCGTAGATAGATGCGACAAACTTCATATTACGGTTGTGGATACAATGGTCGATGGAGATACGTATTTTCCCTATGCGTTACATGATTTGCGTACTATTGGTTTCAACTTAGCTAGTTCTAGTAATAAGGTATTATCCGTATCTGACAACGTTACATTTCAGTATCGCATATATTCCCGTTAAAAATTGATTGTTGTTATAATACTATTATTTGAGTATAATAACAACCCCTATTACGATGAATGAAGTCAGAGTAGTAACCAAGCCATATAATAAGTTGCCATATGAATTACAGCGATACGCATATTCGTTTATTTATCCAGATGTACGTTTATCGTGTGGATTTCCCGACGATGATTCTATTTACACATTAGTACGTGAATTGGTAGATACGTATGGTTCATTCATGGACGATGTAATCGTATTAGTAAGCGATTTATATTATAAATATTTCCCCGGTGAAACGGTCTATCATTCCGAAAACGAGTTGGTGATAAAATATCTATATCGTGTATTTGATAGAGATGAAAGAGGAAATCGTATGTATTGGTATGAAGAAACTGCCTCCACTGACTACAATGGTTTTATAACCGAATTAAGTAATAAAATCATTTATCAAAAAAAGAATGCTGGCAACAACAACGTACCTCTGTATAAACTATTGTCAAGCTATCAATACCACTTATCTCACTCGGATGAATATTACGATATGGTTATGAATGAAAAAGAGTGTTAGAGTGTTAGGATATACGGTCATATTTGTATAATTTGTATATTTTTTTGTCCCAAAAAATAGGGAACTAATTCGTCATTCCGATAATTATTAATGTATCGTATCTCGCTAATCCCCGACGCAATCAACAACCGACAACAAATCAGACACGGATAATGTGTAATGTATGCAACACTTCCATCACTCGATACTCCTCGCTTAGCACAGTCACATAAAGCATTTTGTTCTGCATGAAGAGTTGCTTGTTCGTGGTCGTCACGAACTATACTTTTGTGGATGCATCCTGGTAAGAACCCATTATACCCTTGACTTATGATGCGGTTGTCTTTTACTAATAAACATCCTACTTTTAATCGTTCACATGGGGAACGCTTCGAAGTAACTTGGACGATTTCTTTGAAATAGGTGTCCCAATCTGGTCGCGACATTGTTATGAGAATCCTATATAGTTCGTTAATGATATGTTATATAATTCATCTTTTATATTATTGTTGATTTTCAAATTATCTACAAAATGGTGTAAATCCGTCAAGGTTATATCCCCCGAATCACATACTCGTGTAAAGTCTTTTAATTTATCATACGCGTCGTTCATTCCATATTTGCGTAATATGGTTTGATAGGCTTCCGACAAAACCACTACATTTTTATGTAAATCTTCACTCATAACCTTCTTATTCGGTACAATCTTATCAAGCCCACTAAGAATGTTTTTCACTCCAATAATGCTATGTGAAAATGCGACTCCGACATTGCGTAATACCGTGCTATCCGTTAAGTCGCGTTGTAGTCTGGATATGGGTAATTTCCTTGACATGAATTCGAATAACGAGGTTGCTACACCCAGATTTCCCTCGGCGTTCTCAAAGTTGATAGGGTTAACCTTATGTGGCATTGTAGAAGAACCCACTTCATTTGTATTGACTGCTAATTGTAGATAATTTTTGAAGATATACAACCATACATCCTGGCACAAATCAATAAGAATGGCGTTTATTCGTTTGACACTATCAAATATGAGGCTCAAGTTCTCATAGTTGTCTATTTGGGTTGTGTATTGACTACGATAGCATCCAAACGATTCTACGAAATCGTCCGAGAACTGTTTCCAATTGATAGTTGGGTATGACGCAACATGGGCGTTGAAATTCCCAACTGCTCCACCGAATTTACACATATATTTGATATTTTTTACTTGTTTTATGGATTCGCTTAGTCTGTATGCGAAAACGTTCATTTCTTTACCGAAGGTGGTGGGTACTCCTGGTTGTCCGTGGGTATGACTCAACATAACAACGCCATTATATTGTGTATACATGTTATCTAGTTTCTTGATAATATCCATAATTAAGTTACAATATACATCATTTATAAAGTCTTTAATTAAGACTGGATAAACGACGTTATTGATGTCCTGAGAAGTAAGTGAGAAGTGAACGTAACTGCTATATTCGCCTATATCCATGTCTTCACATTTGGAATTAATATACATTTCGACTGCTTTAACGTCGTGATTAATCCGATTTTCTATTATTTTTATTTTTTCACATTCGTCTATATTGAAGTTGTCTGCTATGTCTGTCAATATTTTTATATTTGGTTTAGTATTTACGTGGTGTAATTGCGGTAAGGTCTGTATCAGTCTATGTAAATACCTTACCTCAACACATACGCGTTTTTTTTGTAGAGCATATTCAGAAAAATATTCGCGACAGCATTCTGTATATTTGGAATATCTTCCATCGCATGGCGAAATTAATAGCAATGGGTTCATTATGTATGTGTATGTGTATGTATACTCTACTATTTCTATATTTTTTGAAACGCAAACATACAATTTTGAATTTATGGTTGGGAACATAATTGATTGATGCCCTTTTCAAATGTCATATGAATGTCCCATCCTAACTGTTTTACCTTTGCGTTACTTATGTAGTAACGCTGGTCGTTGAAGGGGCGGTCTTCGATGTAAGTTATCCATTCATCGTAATCATCGGTGTTTTTAATCTTTTTAATCAGCAGTTTAGCAACGTCCAATACACTGTACTCCATATCGTCATCACACCCGATATTATAGATTTCTCCAATGGCACCCTTTTCCAATATAGTTTCAAATGCTCTAACGGTGTCTTCCGTATGCAGAAACGCTCGAACCGCACTTCCATCGCCTTGTATAGTCACCTTCTGGTCGTTTTGGAGTAACTGTATAAATCGCGGAATTAACTTTTCGGGATATTGATTTGGACCATATACATTATTACCACGGGTGATAACAATCGGCATATTATAAGAATGATTGTAAGACTGGGCTATTAATTCTGCGGATGCTTTGGTAGCGGCATATGGATTTGTAGGACACAAAATAGAGTGTTCCGTTTTATGCGATTCATTGATATTATTCATAGATTCTCCATAGACTTCATCTGTGGAAACGTGGATGAATTTGGTTAGTTTGCCGTATTTTCTACAACATTCCAATAAAACGTGGGTTCCTAAGATATTGTCTCGTGTGAATTGAAGCGAATCTTCAAATGAATTTTGGACGTGAGATTGCGCGGCAAAATGGATAACTTGTTCTATTTTATGTGAACTCAATATGTGAGTCATCAAATCTTCCGAACATACATTTCCCTTCACGAAGGTATAATGATTGCTGTTTCTTATGTATTCGTCCACATTTGCTTCGTCCGCACAATAATACATAGCATCAACATTGATGATGTTGTATTGATTTGTCTTTGCTATATGATTTATGAAATTGGATGCGATAAAACCACATCCACCGGTTACCAGTAGGTTTATACGAGAAGACATATATATATATATTATATATACGGCATCCCTTTATATTTCATATGCTAGCATGCATAAAATTGAAAACCTTTTTAGTTATCGATTAGTAGACAACAAATAATTCGTGTTATACGAAGAACGAGAACGAGAACGAGAACGAATACACAATCATGGCTCGCTTTGCATCGACTAAATCCAACGTTAAGAAAAGTTCTCTAGAACGTAAGCTTCAGATTAAGAAATTGCAAATGCAAGTTATTAAACTTAAGCTTAACGAGATTAAACGTCAACGGCGTGATATGGAATCAGTCGTTGATTCGGATGACGAGGAGGAGGGCAACTCGAGTGACGAGGCAGACAACTCGAGTGACGAGGAGGAGGGCAACTCGAGTGACGAGGCAGACAACTCGAGTGACGAGGAGGGCAACTCGAGTGACGAGGCAGACAACTCGAGTGACGAGGAGGGCAACTCGAGTGACGAGGCAGACAACTCGAGTGATGACGACGAGGACTACATTGCCGATACCGACATAGACGAAGTCGAACAAAACAATCGCCCCAAAAGAAAGCGCAAATCTGTCGTCCATTACATCGATGAACAACAGTCGTTGTCCGAAGGCAAATTCCACGGGTGGACGGATCAGTGGGATAGATCGTACAACGGACATTTTAGTTGCGATGTTTGCGGTCAGCTCTATGATCGCAAAGAAACCCGCGAGTGTGGATGCGATATCATACATTGGCGGTATGGACCATCTGGGAGGGAATTCGAAGAGGAGCGCATTGATGACCGTAAATACAGCAACTCTAAAAAGCCCAAGTCGTCTGGGTACGCTAAAGATGGCTTCGTCGTTTAAAACAAATATTAAAAAGGGGGGTGTAACTAGGTGGTAAGGTTACACATCCTTTTTTTACCGTACGTTACGATGATTATTCCCTTGATTTTTGGATTTCTGGTTTACATATTTCTTGAATATATGTAAAAATTGATTTAAACGCAGTTGGACGTATAGCTATATATAACTAAAATGGGTAAATATGGTTGTCCTCGTTGCGGCAAGGACTTTAAACAAAAGTCGCACTTTGAAGCCCATACAAACCGGAAGAAACCGTGTGAAAATACGATGGAAAAGGTCAATGAGATGGTAGAGAGAGCAGTGGAAGAACGTCTCAAGTCCATGTCCGCTCCTGAAAATACATTTCAAACTGCTACTACTGAAGAAGTAATCCCTGAGACTGAGTCAGACGATATCATGACAATATTAAATACAACCTTAGAAACAAAGAGTTACAGTGATATCGCCAAATATGTAAATGTAGCAGTTGGAACAGTGAAGCGTTGGAAAGAACTTAATTCGGTTCCTTCGTCTTATCAATTTGATTTATTTAAACTGAATAACATTCCTATTGATTATTCTAAATTTTCCTATAAAGAGAAAGACCAGTTTTATACCCCAACAGAGACCGCTCACAAGTGTTTTACCTTATTTCAAGAATTCTTACAAGAGAAGGGTGAAACTGATGATGAATATACTTATATAGAACCGTCCGCAGGATATGGTAGTTTCTTAGACGTTCTTCCGAAAGAGAGAACAATATCGATGGATATAGAACCCAAAGTAGAGAACATCGACACCCAAGATTATCTTTCATGGGTTCCTTCGGATAAAGCAAAGAAGCACATTGTATTTGGAAACCCGCCATTTGGGCTAAGGGGGCAGTTAGCCTTAAAATTCATCAATCATTCAGCGTCCTTTGCGGATTATGTATGTTTTATCTTACCGCAGTTGTTCGAAAGCGACGGTAAGGGGGTTCCACGAAAGAGGGTTGAAGGTTTTAATCTGGTTCATTCTGAAAAAATAGATACGAGTTTCTATGAACCAAGTAAAAAGGAGGTAAAAGTAAATTGTATATTTCAAATATGGTCCAAGACACATACATCCGACAAATATACAATTCAAACGACGGACAATGAGGTGGTTAAGATTTATTCGTTGTCCGATGGCGGAACGCCGTCCACAACAAGAAACAAAAAGATGTTTTACAACTGTGATATTTATATACCATCCACATGTTTTGGAAAGGATAATATGACATATTATACTACATTCGACAATTTACCACGCAGAAGAGGTTATGGAATCGTCTTCAATAAAAATAAAGAAGAAAACATCGAAAAATCCAAGAATATAGTATGGAGCGAGGTGGCATTTTTATCAACAAATTCGGCATACAATATACGCACGTCCCAGATTATAGAACAGTTCGTCTGATAAAATCACCAATCACAGCAAAGGGAGTATCTTCTGTTATTTTTATTGTATATCCATTCAAAATGGACTGTTCGTTTAACTTGGGGGTAGTGTCTAGTTTAAATGCCCCCGACTTCTTTCTCCAACAAAACGACCGAGTTGGGAAATATGGTTCACAACGAACACAGTTTTTGTATTGTTCTTCTGTAAAGTTTGGGAAAATAGTCATATATACACACGATGGGTCCACATCAATAAATGCCATATAGTCAGCATGCCATGGAAATTCTCCTAATTCGTGCTGAAAACTGGTATTTCCTCCGCAATGAGCTGTTTTAATTTCAACCGTTTTACCCTTTATAATGCCATCCCCCGCACCTCCACCCACTTTTTTCGTTTTTGTTCCGTCTATTTCGGATTCGATTTGTTGTATTTCACATATTTTACCAAGAAACATTTCACCAACATTGCCAATGTTGTTGGACTGAAGGTTAGGCAGGAATTTAAATACACTATTCTTCCATATATCGAGGCGATTTTCCTTTTCTTTTTGTTCGGTAATAATAGTAAGTAATGCGTTGGTCGGAGTGGGGACAGTCACCTGTTGTATTTGTGAGTTGTCTATATCTTCATTATCATTATCATTATCTACAGATAACAGTGGCGATTGTTCGGGAAAGGCTCGATTTAGTTTGGTAACCGCGCCTTTTACGTCAAATTTGTATTCATTGGCTAAAAAGTGGATAACCTTAAGCATTAGTAGGATATATACCATTCGATAATCCCTATAGAAATCAATTTTTATAGGGATTATCGAATGTGTAGATGTTCTCCTGTCGAGGTTACATAAATAGAGTCGTAATTCACCGTAAATCCCAGGTCTTCTAATATACCAAGTGTAATCGGAGTGATATAATTATGTTTGTTGATGAATCCAGTCATAATTTCATTTGTTAGGACCGGATAGTGAGTATCGTTTATATATCTTTTTTCGCGTTGGTAATCATCATCTGTTCCTTCTTCCAAATGGGTTCTCACTGTCCCTTCTTCGAAATCGTTTTCTATAGGTAAATAGTGTAGGTTCTTACTGTCAATTCCATTTTCGGAAAGGACATTCCTATATTGTGTTATTCCGTGTTTCCCAGTATACACATTTGGCGGCGTGTCATGTTCTCCCCGTATATGCATAAATCCATACAATCCTAGTCCTACCGCTCCAAATATATGTAATATTTCATGTATGAGTACCACACTAAGGATTGGATATTCAACTTCATTCAATGTGACTATACTGTTTGCTCGGTTCTCGTTCAATATGATTTCTTGACTATACCAAGAGGCTAGACCATAGGTGGTTTCGTTCATGCTACTATCTAACCCCAATGTTATTTCATATTTAGGGTGAGGAGAACCAATAACAATATCGCGTAAGATAGTGTTTGCGTTTACTACGTAGAGGTCTAATTGCGGGTCATCATAATTGATAGAAAATATTCCGTTCATTGCAGCTTATACATTACAGCATGGATTCTCTATATTTTTACATAGGTAATTATGTAAAAATGTATCATTTCAAATCTTCAAGGGTCAACTTTAAAATTGTAAGATTTGTCCGTTTACGTTCATCCCTCCATTGACATCTAATACCTTGTTATTATAAACATCAAATAAACCGGGATACAACCCATAATAGATAACACTGGACCCACTATTGTATGTATTTTCATCTTCATCACCGGATACATCTTCCAGTGTATTGGCAAATACAAAGGACCCGTTACTGGAAATACACATACTATTTATGTTGGGTAATCTTAATATGTCCTCATTTCCAAAGGAATGGAAAGCAATTTCTTTAGGTACATCTTTCCATCTACTACCTCCGTCCTGTGTATATAAAAGAAGTCCTTGTGTACCATTATTGTAAGTTCCTATCGCTAATCCATGCCCGTCTGGTAACATATGAATCCGTGTGATAACGTATTCGGTTAATAACAAATCGTCTACTACAATATTATATACAACATTCCAACTAGTGCCTCCATTTGTCGTATATGAAATCACATTCACTCCACCAGCAACCGCATTATTTTCCGTATATGCCGAGACCGTTTTATAGGTGCCAGATGTGATACTAGTTTCTAGGGTAGGTATGGTAGTAGAATAATTCACACTTTGGATACCGTATCCTACAAAATATACTTTATCTCCGTAGCCATCGGACGCAACAAGATTGTTGATACTTGTAGAAATACTGTTTTCTAATGTTGTTAAATTCGTAAAATTGGAATCTACGGTAGCATAATATATTTGGTTGGCACTACTAATTAAAATACCAGGGTCACTTCCGTCAAAGTTTTTTACATAAAGTGAGGTCGTGGTAAGATTATTAAAATTTGTATTTGTCAAATCAATGGTGTTGGTTGAAAAATTGTAACGATGAATACGCGCATTGGATGTTATGGTGTACGCCTGGTCGCCGATAGCAAAAACGTACATATCGTTAGTTCTTAAGGAGTCGGTGTTTTCGATAATAACTTTAGTCCATGTTTTACCCGAATCAGATGAAGCATATCCAATGGTTTCTGGTTCTGAATTCTCATCTATTTTTTCTTCGCGTCTTCCTGCTACGAATACATAATGTAAAGCCCCTTTGGATGACCGTACATCGGTTATCTTCGAAGTATGTTTTACTACAGAATGAAGTTCTCCATTACCGATTCTGGTTGGTCCATTAATATCCATAACATAATTATTTAATCGGGGTGCGTAGGTATTAATGCCGGTAGTTGTGCGATATACTATACTATCGTTATTTGAAACGTAACTTTGAGAAGGTATAAAGGAAGCATCAGTTGTAGAAAGACCAATCATTCCCATGGAACGAGAACTATCCTTTATATACGCACCTCCTCCGATAGAAAGACCCTTTATATCAGGAGTCAGCAAGTGAGTGAATGTAGTGCTTGAATTATCAATCGCAACATTGACCGAAGCGGTACCGGTTTTCAAGTCAATATCATTATAGTATTCATACAAAAATGGCTCTGCCAAACTGTTATCGTATATAGTGATAGGTTCATTCTTCAGTTTTGCGGTGACTCCTCTTTGCGAAATAGCTACTGCGGAACGAAGTTTGGTAGAAGTAAATGACTGTAGTGTGATATCCCCTTCGTTAGCACTAATATCAATATCGCCGCTAATGCTTGTAATAAACGTGGAATCCGCGGCTGCTAATACGATATCACCACTAACGCTGGTAAGATATAAAGACTCGGAATTTAATGAGATATCACCGCTAATCGTGGTAATAGTGGTAGCATTTTGGCTGGTTATGTAAGTTCCTACATAGGAATGAATAGTATTGAAACTACTATCAATCGACAAACTGCTGTTAGAGGTATCCGATATAATCTTAGAACTCGGAATGGAAGATGAATTGCTAACGTCTTTATGAAAAAACCCGATACTGGCTATATTATCACTTGTATCAACCGCAATACCGGAATTGTTCTCGTTTTGAGTTAAAATATTTCTTATATAAGGTAAATTATTCCTGACTGCAAAGCTTTCCATTGCCGTAGAACTGATATCAAAAAATGCGTTTGGGTTGTTTGTACCAACGCCAATATATTGGTTGCTTACATCTGCTGAAATATATGCTCTATAACCACCATCCTCTTCAAAATTCAACGAAAGGTCATTTTTTGTGCCAATGACATAGTTGGGAGCGTAAATGTTTTTGTGTACGACTAATTCGCCACTGACATCTACATTGTTGCTTACATCTAAATTACGATGGATTTGTATGTCTTTTTTTGCTATAATAGTGTCATCAAAGATATGGGTAGTGACTTTGACTTGTCTCAATATAATGTCATCTGCTACTAATGTACCTAATGCGAGGTTATTGAGTTTATCATTTTTGCGAATACCTCCATATTGTTTCCAGGACATATTAACAGTTGTATACAATTAATATGTATTTTTTTTAGATGTGAGTGACTAAATGAACTCTATTTTACAAACTTGGTTCTCGCAAATGTGTCTATGTTCTCTTTATTTTCAAGTAATAAGTCGGTGACATATTGATAAAAGTTGCGGAAGGTTTTACGATGTTTTTTCATATCGGCGACGGAAAACCATTTTATTTCTATTTTTTCAAACAGTTTTGACTTATTCAATACATCATGGTCCATGTTATCCCATAAAAAGTGGTGATTTTGATTGAAATATTTGGGAAGGTTCTCGTCATACTCAATAAAAAATAGGTGAAGATGGTAGTTGTTGTATTTTAGTTTATAGATGCCTCCGTTCTTTCGTATAAGTGCCTTCAATTGCGACTTATTTCCTAAAAATCCGCTAAGTTCTTCACTCCCTTCACGAATCGCACCTTCAAATGGTGTTTCTCTATTTTCTAATCTTCCCCCAAAATCAGACCACCCCTTAGCACTTTTTTCAGATGGGTTCTCTTTTCCAAATAAAAAATATAATTTATCATTATGGATAGTTACGGGTAATATACTACCAGCAACCATTATATATATTTTTACATATTAAAATTTTATTACTTTTACATTCTTTGAATCATACGACTCTTCTTCTAATTCTGTCGGGGTGTCTTTTGTAACAATCTCATCGTCGGTCTCCTCTAATAGAGGTAATGCATTCTTTGAAATCCTATCATAAAACTCAATTACCTTCGGATTCGCCCCGATTTTCTTACTATTAAATGCCGATAAATACAATCCATCAAGAGACCGAATGCGTGACAATGCTACGTAACTCTGACCGTATTCAAATATACTTTGACCTATATCCATTTCTGCCATATTCAAGGTGGCTCCTTGTATTTTATGAATGGTTAACGCCCATGCTAAGCATAATGGATATTGACCGATCGCTAATGTCGGATATTCTTCAGATTGCCAATAATGTAATTGAATAGTTTTCTGAATACCATTTGCGAATCTGACGACGGGTAATATATCGCCATTTGCCAATTCTTTAATGTCCGTAATAACACCTTGAGAACCATTACATATAGCATTATCCATATCCAAGTTGACAGTACACATTACAGCCGCCCCCTTTTTCAAGCGAAGAACCTGGGCTGACGGAATACTATTCATTAGTAAGTCTAATTCGTATTTCGTTTCATTTTCACTTAAATCGCGACATTTGCGAATAGTTTCAAAGGAGAGTGGTTTTGTTGAATCCATGTGTGTAGTACAGTCGGTTTTACGAATAGCCTCGGAAACATGCTCTGTTTCATTTAATCGTTTAAACATCATAGTATTTACATAATCAGTTTTCGACCGCAAAGGGAACAACTTTGTTGGGATACATCCATTCGTTGTTTCTGAATCAAAATCGCGTTTGACATATTTTTCAAGTATCGCCTTTTTATCTTCGTCCAAATATCCCTTACGTATTTGTTGTAAGATGTCTATATATACTGTATCTGTTTGACGAAACATGGTCTTCAATTCAATATGATTTTCTGGCTTGAATACATTCGTCCATTTGGAAGATTCAAAACAGAATTGACTCGTTTCCTCCTCGCCTGAAGTACCAACGGGTGGCAATTGACAGAAATCTCCGGTAAACACTACTTGCATGCCACCAAATGGGCGGGTATCTTTTTTGATGACTCGCGCCAACTTTTCAATAAGTTCAAATATTTTTTTCGACAGCATACTGACTTCATCTAAAATTAACCCTTTCGCCTTTTGCCATCGTCTCATGGTATGTTTATTTCGTAACACATTCGTTATGATGACTGAACTGTCCCCTTTTGCGAGTTTTATACCACTCCAAGAATGAAGGGTACGAGCGTTACATTCCAATAATACCGCCGCACATCCAGTCATCGCACATACAGGTATATTTTTTTTGATACTTGTCGAAACTTCAATCAGATGCTTTATTAGATGTGTTTTGCCCGTGCCTCCTGGTCCAGTTATAAATAAGTTTTCCCCCTTGACAAATTTTCGATATGCGTATTTTTGTTCTGTCGAAAGTTCAGCTAGGTCAAGGTCATCCTTCATAATAGGAGGAGAACCCACACTTCCAATATCTACATGTTTTATTCCCGCCGAAGTAGCATCAGCATCAGCATCAGCATCGCATTTGAACGCATCCAATCCTTTTTCAAACTCAGTCATGATAATAGTTTCTATTTTATTGAATTCAAATTATTATACTTGGATTCAATTTTTTATCGTATTAATCGTGTTCCACCTCCAAACACAATGAAAAGTCGTAGCCATTCAAGGGTAATGGAGTTCCAATGTCACTAACCACTTGAAGATTAATTTTATGTAAATCGATTTTACCACTATATCCACGAATATCGCTTAATAACAATCCATTCTGTTTATTCGCAGGTAAATACTCGCCAAATCCGTGATTCGCACGGTCCAACGAAATACGCGCAATTATGTTTTTATTAATTAAAGACGAAGACGTGGGGGATACAAAGGAGTTTTGGTTACCCTTATTGAATTCCTCTAACGCCAAATAGACGTAACGGGGCGAATTTAAATCTACTAAAAAATCGCCATAGGTCAGTGGCTGTCCGTCGGGACCTAATCCATCGGTCGGGTCATAATCACCTTGAGAAGGCGCATAATTATAAGTGACCGTATAAGTTAAGTTACGAAAACCCAACGCCCACCCGAGTTTTGATTTAAAGTTGTACTTATCAAAATTTCCAGCGTCGTTAATCGTGAAATCAATTTCCATATTGGAACCCGTTGAATAAAAATATCCTTGAGAACCACGCGATCCTTTTGTATAATAATCAAAACGCAAATCATCCGTGTTTTTTAAGTGATTGCTTACGAATACATAGGTGCCATTGGTTAGTTTTACTTTGAAATTTCCGTAAGCATCGAGCACATAATCACCAGCAGCACTTCCATCGGGAATGGTAGTGTGGTCGGCATCTCCCCATTTTATATAGGTGGGGGTTCCATCAGCATCACATAAACAGTTGTCGGTAGTCAAGGTTATTATGGTAACTCCGTCTGATTCATATACAATCGCTGCGTTCTCGTCAACTACAATATTGCCGTTACTATTGGTAGGTATTCTTTTGAGTTTGTTAATTTGGTTATTAATAGTCGTCTTAAATTCATCAATCGTGTAATAACCATCGGGAATGATAATCGTATCTACGAATTTGTTGTCTGCATTAATAGTCCCTGTAGATAATTGTGTTAAATATGGTATTGTATTATCAACCTCTAAATTGGTAATTTGAAAACTATTATTACCCAATGCGGATGAAATGTTATAAAATGACATAGGTAATTCCATATTGGTAACAGTAATCGTCTTGACATCGTTGATACGTTCGGGCAAGGTAATATTGTAGTTTGCTACGGTAAAATTATTGTACTCGTCACTAAACTTTGTGTCAACATTCACGTATTTGGTTTTGTTGGGTTTATGGACGTTAGACATAACCATATGACTACCATATTGTTTTACTTTTGGTTCTAAAAACAATTCACTTTTATCAAAATACTGGCTCATTGTGTTGTGTATATAATATACTATGTGATAAATTATATACCGTTTCATACGTTTTGCTTAGATACTACATTACCCACCCCCTTGAAGATTTAAAAGTTGTATGTTTTTGCGATTTTCTTATGGTCGGAACTGATTTTAACATCTTTCTTGTTCTCCATACCTTCATATAAATCCATATACTTCAATGTCTGTGTGATTGTAAATAAAGCTAGAAGGGAGATGAGTATTGTTTGAACTCTACTATTTGATAAAAGACTCTTTAACATTGTATACAACTATACGATAAATTATTTATCAGTCCCGTCCTCTTAAATACTTTCTAAATACTCGCAAAATTGAAAATCAACGTAGGTCGTGGGAGATATCAAAACAACACCAATGTCGACTACCTACGACTGTAATTATTGCAAGCGAACATACAAAGAAAAATTCAACTATGACCGGCACTTATTGTGTTGTGAATTCCTATTTAAATCAAGACGCGAACAAAACAATGAAATTGACCTCTTAGCACCTATTCCAACCCAGCATGAAATGTATCGATTAATTCAACATATGTCTACTCGAATTGACAAGCTCGAAAAAGACAATCGACGTCTGCAGCAAGTAGCGAAACGAAAATATAATATATTAGAGTATTTGAATAGTGAAGAAAGTGTATCTCATATGACAATGACATTCTCGGAGTGGATAAAGAAGGAGATATTACCCGACGTCCATAATAGTTTACCGTCGGTTTACGAGAACGATTTATTAGGAGGATTAAAACATCTTATGACGAATGCTATTAATAAGATGGATACGAATGCCGTGCCTATACGAACATTTGATAGTTCAAATACATTCTATATCTTCAACCTGGACGAAACTGGTACAAAGAAGTGGATGAAGATTCAAAACAATGACTTAGATAAGTATTTACGTCGCATTTCAAACCAGTTCTTGTATGACTTTAAAACATATTGGTATGACGTTCATAGCGAACAAATTAACACAACTGAAAAATACAACGAATTATACCTAAATTATCATGGAAAGGTGCTTGGTAGCAACATGACAAAAGATACTTTGTTCCAGAAGTTAAGAAAAGATATATTTACACAAGTGAAACAGAATATCAAAAGCATAGTTGAATATGTAGCATAATATTCAAATGGCGTAAAAAATTGATTTCTGCATATCACTACATCTTTTTTATAGTTTATATACAAGACAACGCACATGTCCGATTTCGTAGAACAAGTTGAATACCCGGTTCCAACATATTTGGCGGAACTGAATCCTCATCCACGTGACAAGGATATATCGTTTGAGGAAGGTCCGCATATTTATACTGTTCTCGGCGATAGAGGCGGATATACATCAGTAACCACATGGAATCATCATCATTTTGAAAAGTTTGATTCTGACAAGATTATCACCAATATCTTGAAAAGTAAGAAATGGGGTACAGACCCTTCCTATAAATACTACAAGATGACACGAGAAGAAATTAATAAAATGTGGGATGATAACAGAGACCAAGCTGCTAATGCTGGGACCCGAATGCATTATGACATTGAATGTCACTATAATAATCAAGAAGTGGTAAATAATAGCATAGAGTTTACCTATTTCAACAAATTCGCGGATGATTTCAAAGAATTGAAACCATATCGTACAGAATGGATGATTTATTATGAGGAGTTGAAATTGTCTGGGTCAGTCGACATGATTTTTGAGAACCCCGACGGAACATTACAGATTTATGATTGGAAAAGGTGTAAAGAAATCCAACACGAGAGTAATTTCGGCAAATATTCTACCACGCCGTGTATTTCACACCTTCCTGATACTAACTTTTGGCATTATGCCCTTCAATTAAATGTGTATAAAACTATTCTCGAACATAAATATGGGAAAAAAGTAACCAGTTTATATTTGGTTTGTATTCATCCAGACAATCCATATAAGACGTATGAGCGCATCGAAGTTCCATTTCTAAACAATGAAATCAAGGAATTGTTCGAAGTAAGATTAGCAGAGGTTACAGAACAAACGTCTAAGAAAGACTAATATTAACAAGTAAAACAGCATAAACATTATATTCTAATTGATTATATCAGTATGGATTTTTTTATGAAACCGGCGCAAGAACATATGATGAATTTGATAAAACCGATTATTTTTGTTGGCGGAAATATGATATGGAGACATGTATTAAAACGTATAAATGATTACAACAAAGTAATAATACCGCCTGTAGATATTACAAAAGAATATAATAGTAAACATACGAATGCGTTCTTAGATACATTTAAACAGTCCAATAGTGATATGAATTCAAATATAGATAAGGAGTTTTATTTCAAAGACGACTACATAAAAACAATGAGAGACGTTGATAATGAGTTAGAACGAAAATGGAAACAGAAAACGTTGATAGAACAGACACCCAAGGGAAATATTATTATGTATTATGACCCATACAAACAAGGATTTTCATATTATTCAGATTCACAGCCAATTCCCTATGCTATATTAAACGCAGTAGCAATGAAATACGTGAGAATATATAGATGTAGGGACTTTTTTGTTGACGATGAAACAACTCCAGAAACAGAACCTTCGCCATTTATACAAATACATATGGTTGAAAAGAAGAAATCAAAAGACACAGATAAAAATAGTTCCGGTAAATCCATGTTTAAAGACGCGCCTTTCGCAAAGCTTAAGAATTATAAAACGAAGAACCAATCCGATACAACCGACGAAAATAACGTTCCAAGAAAACCAGAACGCGTTTTCTATCGCAATAAATTTATATCAGTGGGACCTGTTAGAAACTACTCTATCCTACAACCAATAAAAAAAGAAAACAAATTGAATGGATTCAAAACAAATTTACTGAATGGGGTTGTTAGTGAATCTAAACTCCAAGGACAAGTCATGAATTATAAAGATTATAAACTAAACCAACAGAAATAGGGACATTTATTTATTTTCAGTTTGACTTTTTTTCCATGCTAAATACCCAATACTTTTTTCATATTGATAGGTCATACCAAGATGGTCTTTCGCAATATGGTAAGCCTTTACTTCTTTGGGTGGAAGACTTTGTAAATAAGCTTCTAATTCTGGGTCTGAATCGGGTTTTGACATTTTAAATAATATAATGACTTACATTCTATTATTTACACCATTTCAATTTTATAAACCGGGTAAGGGTACTCCGCAAGTTGGTCTTTGTGTAACGACATCGTTTTCCTGACACGTGTTATTTAATAGTTCAGTATACAGTCCGCTAGAAATAGGAAGATACTCCTCCTCAGGACGCACACTATCACATACATTCTTCTGGTTCACACACGAACTGGTATTGGTGTTTACATTAGTGCATGAAGTGTCATCTGGGTCATTTCCCCTTTTAATTTCACTGACCGTCTTCTTTGCCTTGTTAGTAGTGTATGTACTTTGGTCGCTAGTATTGTTATTTACATCTGGTTTTACGGTGGCATATGGCTGTGGACGATTCACCCATCTGTATTTTGACCGTAACATACCCGACGTTCCTAATACACTCTTTTTTACAGTCTTAGAATCTTCCGTGCTCGTTACAGAAGACATTACGACCGGTACATTGTTATATGTTCCGCAACAACCGCCGTGACCTTGCTGCAAAGTTCTAGGAAAAGAACGGGACAATGATGTTTGTCCTACATAACCTTGGTTACGAAACACACCATTAATGGAAAACCCTTGAGAGCCTACACTCATGTTATTATATTTTGTTTGTGTTTTTCGTTTTAGTGTAGCAATAGACATAGTATATATTTATGAATATATATTATCTTAGAACCATTGTTTTATAAACCCACCGTCCATCCGGGCGTTACCTGTAAATGTTGGATTATCCTTAGGTGCTTTTAAATCTAGGTTTGCGTCAACTTCACTACTTCCTCCAATTGATAGCCATTGTGTTCCGTCATATCTAAGCATATAATTTGTGGTGTTATTAATGAATATTTGATTCGGTTTCGGGTCTGTAATTTCACTTACATCATCGCCGGTAGTTATCAGTCGGGCAAGTCCCTTTCTGCCAATGTATGTGTAGATACTCAATACCGGACGATTGTTTGAGCTGTTGATTTGAAACACGACGTTAGTTTGTGTTCCATTTGTGAAATTATCCACGTCGGAAAATAGGACGATTCCGGATTTAAAATCAACCAACCAATTACCGCCAAATTTGCCAAAAGGCATGGGAGTGCTCAATGATTTCTGAGTGTTTACTTTATATATGTATGGTTGTTTTAATACAGAGTTCTCAGTATATTGTTTGTAGTTAAATTGTAACGAATCCTTTATAATATTATCAGAATCACTATTTAATTTATACCATGATGAATATGGCTTAGCTAGTTCCGGCGTTTCTTCTAAAATTAGTAAATTATATCGGCGAACGGTTCCCGTTGAATCATCCACGATACTACAAGTTGCTTTATTGTTCTCGTCATCATTATATTGTGCGAAATCACTTGTGGTGAGACCTATGTCGGTAGCAGTCCTAACTACACCATTTATATTAAAATCTGGAGATGACGGAACTTCATCTAAAAATATGTTCTCACCTATTATATAGTTATTAAACGGAACCGTAGTCTCTTCATACCATTGTCTTGATTCTTCTGCCGATGGAAACCCAAGAGCTGATTTAAATAGTACATTTACTTTTTCGTCTATGTCAAGATTTACTGTATCACTCATTATTATTTATATTATACACCTAATATAATATAAGACATATTTCTTAAAAATTATACTTTTATTCCTACAAACATGGTTAAATCATCATTCACCGATGCTGGGGATAGATAAAAACCATATTCGGTTCCGGAAAATACACGAGCTCCATTCGATTGACTTACTGAACCAGCATATCCAGTTTGTGCGGAACCATTTAACGTCCAATTTCCTCCAGTAGGAGAGAAATCTATTTTCAAATTACCGATATATGGAAGATTTGAACCGTTAATCGTTTTGGTTACTCGACAGAATCCGATTATATCATTATTGCTACTATTAAATAGGTTATTTATAGACGAAGAAGTAAATAATCCGCTATTGGAAAGCATATCAGTCACTGATAAATATTTGATTCCGCCTGTGTCTTTCAGGTTGTAATATTTATTATTCAACTGATATTGACTCGAAGAAAGTTTATTTAATTTAAATGCTATCCATTTGTATCTCGTACCCGTCGTTTCTTCTGTTCCACTTGTTGATAAGCCGGAAAGTCCTGCGTTGTATGTATAATTACCGGCGAGTCCGTTCCATTCGTATCCGGGAACACTTGGATAGTTGGATGCTTTAAATACACCATTGTAGTATAATAACGTCCAATCTTTTGGTATGGTTGTATGTGAGTTATATTCGTCTATTGCCAGTCCACCTAAATCATCATTTAATTTGTCTATCGTAGCGCCTGCTAATTCGTGTATATCTACGAGCGTTAATTTGGATGAAAGACTAGTACCCATACCAGTATAACTCTCTTTGTCAAAATGATGATTCACCGCAACGCTCATGTTATTACTTACTCCCGACGATTTTAATGAGTATACTGTCTCACTCAATGTAACCAATGAGTCATTACTGTCACGAGAACCGGTATAATGCAGATTATGAAGGGTGTTGTTATTTGCGGTTGAGAATTGTGAATCGTCATATACATATTCGCCGGTCGCAGTAATTGCGGTGTTATCAATGTATATAGTACCATTTGTAAAACCATTACTATTCGACGTGTTTGATGAATTACTTACGTTAGTTACAGAAGACAATTTTCTATCGCCGCGAATAAACTTATACTGCGAATTGACATTTGCATAGGTTCTCGTACAGTCTATTTTGTATTTTTGAACGCTTGGAATACCCATCGTCCACACTACACTGGTTACTATTGCGGTTTCCGTTTTCTGTGAAATGGAGGGATTGTTCGGTAATTCGTCGACATATATATCCGATGAAGTTGCGGTTAATGCCGACCCCCCACTATTGGCAATATCGCGCAAAAACTCTAGTTTTAATGAATAGGGAATGCTACTTGGAATACCTACTCCGGTTTCTACACTATTGTTAGGTATGGTTATTAATTTGAATTTACCATACAATCTAAACCCTTGTTGTTGTGAATCGTTTGCGTGTATATCTCCTTGTTCGTTACTGTCAAAATAATTTACTCCGGTTGAACTTACGGTTCTCGTGGTTGTCCCAGATTTAGTGCTCTCTGTTGGGGTAAATCCCTGATACGAGATGGTTTGTTTTAAATCGTTGTTGATGTATGCTTTTACTTGAACCAAATCATTTATATCATCAATGTATTTTCCAAATCCACTGGTACTACCCGTTGTTGCCCCCGAGTTGCTAACTTCAAACGATTGAATACTCGTTTTTCCAGGAACAACAGTTTGATTGTCGGATACATTAATGTATGTGATGGTTGCGTTTATCGAGGTAGGAGTAGTTACATTTGTAGTCGTATTATAAGTTAATTGTGGGACATACGTGGATGAATATCCACCACTGGAAGGCAATGTGGTATAGGTGGTTGGACCATTCACCTCATCAAAAGGTACAGTAGTTCCGACAAGATTCCATGAATTATCACTTACTGTATAATTCGCATTTAAATCATTTTTAATTCTTGTCAAGAAATCATATTGGGTACCCGCCCGAAGCCCATTTAATACCATTGTGAAATTATTGCCTCCGGTGATTGATTCGTCCGTCTCTATATCTGTATTCACGGTGGAGTTTAATGCGTAGGAACTACTTGCCAATGTGTCATTTTCGGCGTATTTTGTTTGACTTTGTTCTAATACCGCGGTAGAATTGGGATTACCTTGTTCGGGTTCGGTATAATTATACGATAAAGTCAATTGTTGATAATTATTGATGTTGCTATTGTTAAAATTAAATACACCCGGAGGACTCGGTGGTTTAAATGTTACCCCTTCATAAATAAGAGCTCTTTCTTCTACTGAAGGGTAATTATATCCCAGATTTTCGCCGTATACACGAACATCAAAATTCACAATGTCGTCTTGGAACATTAACGTGGATAATGAGGAATTGCCACTGGGAGCATTTTCTTTGCGGGTTATTGTCATGGATTTGTATTGGGAAACATTGTAATCACTATTAATAGGTATTGTTTTATAATTCGCCCATCCGTTAGTTACCGTCGAATAGGATATATCCACATACAGATTATTAATATGAGGTATTATCCTATTGTAAGTGGTATCATTATTATAAAATGCTTGGTAGGAAGTATCTGTCATAAACGCAATAATATCGTCATAGTGCCAATACACGGTTAAGTCCTTTGTAGTGTTACTAGAACCATCAGTATAAACGGATGTATCTTTGGTGAATACCGACGGTTGTTGTGTAATGGTATCAAAAAAGGATTTATCTTCTCTCCTATTTACAAAGTTGCTTCCTACTTTTAAATTGGAGGTGACTTCGTTTGTCGTGGTATCAATTATGCTTAGTTCTAATTTTCCATTTATGATTGAAAGAGAATTTACAACAGGAGGTTCAAATGCCAATTCTTCTTCGCGAGTTAGTTCATTTACAAAATATAATGTAGAACTTTGAATGTATACATTTTTGAATGGTTTTTCTACTGAACCAATACTATTAGAATAGCCAGTGCCAGGTAAGATATCACCAGACACCGTTATATTTGAAAATACACATAATTCATCATCAATCCTTACATGATTCTCAAAGTGGCTATCACCACTTACTGTTATTCCACCGTTAAAACGAATATCTTCATTTAAAGATTCTAAAAATCCAGGACCGACTTCACCAGTTGGACCTGTTTTACCGATGGGTCCGTCTATACCATCATATCCCCTTGGTCCTACGGGACCGTCATTACCATCATTGCCCGAAATACCTTGTGGTCCAGGCTCACCTTTGTCTCCTTGAGGACCCGTATACCCGGTATATCCGGTGTCTCCCTTTTCTCCTTGTGAACCAACCTCTCCTCCTTCACCTCTATATCCACGTTCGCCCTGAATACCGGTATATCCTGTAGGTCCAGTCACTCCCACCTCACCTTGGATGCCTTGTGGTCCAGTATACCCAGTATACCCTGTATACCCGGTTACGCCGATCTCACCTTGGATACCTTGAATTCCCTGTGGACCAGTATACCCCGTATAACCGGTTACGCCGATCTCACCTTGAATGCCTTGAATGCCTTGAATGCCCTGAATACCTTGAATGCCTTGTTCGCCGGTATATCCAGTTAGTCCGATTTCGCCCTGAATACCCTGAATACCCTGAATGCCTCGTTGACCGGTATAACCGGTTAACCCAATTTGTCCTCTTGGACCTTCTGGACCAATATTACCTTGAATACCCTGTGGACCAGTATAACCAGTATAGCCGGTCAATCCAATCACACCTTGAATACCCTGAATACCCTGTGGACCAGTATAACCAGTATAGCCGGTCAATCCAATCACACCTTGAATACCCTGAATGCCTTGAATGCCCTGAATACCGCGAGGTCCAGTATAACCAGTAGGACCTATCGCGCCAGTGTGTCCTTTTGAGCCTATCGGACCTATTTCTCCCTGAATACCACGAGGACCAGTAGACCCCGTATAACCGGTTAATCCAATCACACCCTGAATGCCTTGTTGTCCGGTATACCCAGTATAACCAGTAGGACCTATCTCGCCAGTGTGTCCTTTTGAGCCTATCGGACCTATTTCTCCCTGGATACCTTGATACCCAGTAGGACCGATTTCACCTTGAATTCCGGGTGCTCCTCTAATACCATGCGGACCCGTATATCCAGTGTCTCCAGTATCTCCTTTAATACCCTCCGGACCAATAGGACCAATTTGACCTTGGTCGCCCGTTTCGCCCTTTTCACCAATATCTCCCTTCTCGCCCTTTACACCTTGCGTTGAAAACCACATAGAGACGTTTACTACTGACCCACCACTTCCAGTTAGACATTTAATATTTATATAATCCCCTTGTAAAAAACCATAGCTCAAGTCAGATTCAAAGTGATGGTCGGATAATGCGGATAGAACAATACCCGTAGCATTGCCATTTTTATATATTTCGATAGCACCCGAAGAGGTAGGTGTAGATGCTACACGAACACCTATATAATTCAGCGAACAATCCGCACCTATTTCTACCCCAGATGTGGATGAACCTTCCATCCCCGCACCGAACGCAAATATAAAACCCGCATTAGATGCATAGAACCCTGGCGATTCAGCATATATAGTAAATATACCACCATTTGTATCACCTGCGGGTCCCGTATACCCCGTATATCCCGTATGTCCGGTTTGTCCCATAGGACCGGTAGGTCCAGTACCTAATACTACACTACAATCGGTTCTCTCATCCATCGGGATATCGTACCATGATGAAGACAGTGGATCTCCAAATTCATCTACATCACAACTATTTTGTATTTCTTTTAATTTACGTAGAGCCGTATAATCACTTGAAGACATATTATATTACTGTATAATAAAACTGCCGAAAAGAAATATTCGTAATATAACTTACTATACTAAATCGCAGAATATTATTTATAATTCAAATGATATAATAATATATACTCGTAGTTAAGTAATGGAACAATTAGATTTAGATATAAATAACTATAATATAAATGATTTGGAGCGATTTTTTCAAATAAACCCCAATACCAAATATACTGAAGGCGATATTGAATTGAAAGAATATAGTATCCGCGAAAAACTATTATCAAGCGGACATATCAATAAACGGTTCAAACGCGATTTAATAGAATTTTTAGAATTAGCAAAGAATTGGTTAATATTTGTAAAATGCAGGAAAGGGGATTTAGCTAAGCCTACAACGGTTCCAGAAAATTACAAATTAGATACCATGGATACGCCCATTTCTAAAGAAATAGAACCTCGCACCAATGAATTGATAGACCGCCAGGATACACAGTTCGTTCATTCGTCCAATAGTGAGTTTTTTCCAGGAAAATTAAATCAACTAAATACACGTATCCTTACGAAAAGTTTAAATATAGATACGAGATTCCGTGATAATTTATATAGCACCCAAAGTTCAGACTTTTCTATACAAATGCCAATCAAATTCAACAAGGTTGTTTCGATGAGTTTATCTTCACTTGAATTACCCGTGTCATTCTATGGTATATGTAAAGAGTTTGGTAATAATTTCTTATATTTACATGTATCCCATAATGCGTTTGATAACTCAAGTAACCTAGTCAATTCAGAAAAAATAATAACTATTCCCGACGGTAATTACAATGCGAGTGACTTACTAGATACAGTAAATAAGTTATTATCTCCACGCAACTCGAACGATACCCTTGTGAATCCTACTGATATTTTCTCATACATTACCTTAACCCACGATATAACATCATCGGGGTCAGGAACAGGTAAGGTATCTATCTCCCCCACTGGACTTCACGCTGGGTTAATCAAATCTATCACATTAGATTTTACAAAAGACATTAATGGAAATGTGGATAAAGTGGAGGTTTCTACGAAATTCGGGTGGAACTTAGGATTTATAAAGAGGAAATATCGTGGTTCAACCAGTTACATTGCCGATACGGTAATCGAACCAGCAAATATACGATATATTTATTTAGCAGTCGACGACTTTGCGAATAGTGCGAATAATCAGTTTGTCAATGTTTTTAATAATTCTATTATGAGTCCGAATATTTTAGCACGCATATCAATCAAAGGCTCGTATTTTAGTTTGATAATGGAAAATGACTTTAATATTATTACTGAGCCACGGCGATATTTTGGTCCAGTAGATATTCAACGATTAAGGATACGACTATTCGATGAACGTGGACGAGTTTTACCCATGAATAACTCGAATTTTTCATTTTGCTTAGATTTTAAACTGATTTATGATTTATGAGTCAATACTCTTTCAGTACATATAGTATAATTGCTATGACTACTGAAACATCTACTACTCAATATTCACGATTTATTGGGGTTTACTATGCTATACCTGCAATAGGTGGATTTAAATTAGAACAACATTTTGGAACAATACCCATGGTTACCGAAATGGATGTAGAAGAACTTGATTTAACACTGGCTCTGCAAATTAAGGTCAATGTACGGACATTTAATGAAAAAATAGGATTGTTTAAAGACGCATCCAATAACAATATACTTCAATCATCGTTTGACGTGTCTTCTGGGTCATTTCCGATACAAGACATTTCATTTAACTATCAAGACCTTCTGCCCGATATTATTACCGATAACATCATCAGCGTGGGGGGATTTAGTACTATATATCGCGATTTTAAACGAACTATTATTAATTATTACGAACACGCAGACGAAGTATCTTTGTTTGACGTATCTGGAACATTAACCTTGGAGGAACCGGGATTTACAAACGAGGACTTTGTAGATATATTTACTTCACTGAATCAAATGGGAGGGTATGATGTATCCGGGAACATCAATATTTATCGTATTTCTACTATTTTACAAAGCCTCTACAATGAGGACCCGTTTAATAATCGTTCTAATAAAACATACCAAGAAGGATTTATAGCCGGGGATATTATTTCATTGTCCTCTGGAATGTCTATACGATTGGATTTGTTGAGTCAGACACCCGCCCAACTTACAAGTCTTGATTATACCACTGAAAATGAAACGCCCCCTATACTTTTAAGTAAGATATATACCGCCCCTTTAGTATTACATTTGGAAAATCTATAAAAATTATTTTTATAGTGTATATAACATGTCTGGATATCCACCTAATACACAAAATTCCAATGGAGCATATGTAGGTGATAATTATGCCATTGATTCATCAGGAGGATTCGCAATAGAACAAAGTTTTCCGGAGATTCAAGTACAAGATACTACGGTCGCAAATAGATTTGATGTTACCGATGCTCTTCAAATACAATATTCAGTTCGTAGAATGAACGATAGAATTGGAATTACCAAAGATGAAAACAATGATAAAACGCTTTTTCTGGAGTTCGATGCCAGTAATGACATGTTAGTAAATGACACGGTTACAATTACATCCGAAGATTTATTAAAATACATTACTACCGATAGTATCGTTTCTATGGGAAGATTATCAACTTTATATAGTGATTTTAACTACACGGTGTTAGAATATTTCGGTGCTCCCTATGGCTTTTCTACGCTCTTCGCAGGAGAACAACATTATAATGTGAATCAGGGAGTATTTGACCCCAGTGCACTTATACAATTGTTTAATAAATTTGATTTTAACATCAATGGGACCATAGTAACCGACCTATCTGGATATTTCAAAGTTCACGGCGTTAGCGAAAATTTACGTTATGCGTCAGGAACGAATATATTCGACAATCGCCCAGAAGAAAAAAATATTGGAGTTACTGATGGTTTTATCGAAGGAGATTTGCTGTATATACCCAATGGTATTCATATTACATTGAAAGTAGACATCGAGCAAGAACCCTATAGTCCGATTAGTAACGTTGGACCTACAAACTTGTCATTTATTGATAACTTAATTAATTATTCTGAGTCACAAACAAATGTTCGTAAACAAACCACTTCCACGACCACGAATATTACACAAACCTACAGTGTCCCCATACTGATTGCCCTAGTAAATGATGATGTAGGGGCTTTCGATTATTATGGTGCATCATGGAATAACAAAACAGACTCCTCTATAGGCAATCAAAATTGGCTTGCGGTATCCATCTCCGCAAGTGGTAAGTATCAAACTGTGATTGAAGAATATGGAGACATATATACATCGAATAATTTTGGAACTACATGGATACAACGCCAAAATATTGGGACTGCGCTTACTAACAGCATTAGTATTTCGTTAACCGGTCAATACCAAACCGCAGTGAATGGTAAAGATATTTACGTTTCCAGTAATTATGGAATTAGCTGGGCTCAGGTTTATAATTTCGGAACTTCTCAAATCTTTGTAACAATGTGCCTTACCGGGCAATATCAAGCAGTTATCTCCTCTGGAGATGGGTTGTACCAATCATCCGACTACGGACAAACGTGGACGCGTAACACGAATATTGCCGGAGATTTGTATAACTCCATTCAATCATTTCCTACCGCAGGTATGTCTATGTCATATGATGGAAAACGACAGGTTATTGTCTGTGAGGCGATTTATTTATCCACAAATTACGGGCAATCATGGAATACAACCACCATTATTAATGATACAAATAGTGAGTTTGACGATCATAACTGGGTAGGGTGCGATATGTCTTCAGATGGGCGATATATGGCAGCGATTGAAGTTACCGGTGAAGTGTATACATCGAATGACTTTGGCGTCAATTGGACGAAGAATGATAATGCGAATGTGCGTGACAAACAATGGCAAGCAATTTCAATATCAGCAAGTGGACGGTTTCAAACCGCAGTAGAAAAAAATGGATATGTATTTGTTTCTACCGATTTTGGACTGAATTGGAAGAGGTCGCCTGACCCAACGCTTAACGCTCAAGTTTGGCAAGCTATTTCAGTGTCCGCAAATGGTATGTATCAAACCGCGGTTGTATATGGCGGTCCTATATACACTGCCGAAATTTACGAACTGTATTAATTTTTTCTTTTTCTAATGTATAGAATGCCATACAAAACTCGCAAAGTTCGCAATAAACCTTGTTACAAAGTATATAATCCGGAATCTAAAAAGGTGTTCGCCAAATGTTCTACTAAGGAAAAGGCTGCCGCTCAAATGAGATTATTAAGAGGTATTCAAAATAACAAAACGTTTCGTAAGCGAGTTAAAAATACACGCAGAAAGCCGATTAACAAAATCAAAATAGAGTAAATGTAAATATATAAAGAATTACTTATACATTTACATATAAGGGTATAATGAAGATTACAGAGATAGGAAAGGAAGACACCGAGAACAAGAATGAGAATAAATTAGCCATAACTCAACAACCACCTACTCCTATATTATTTATTATTGATAATTTTTATAATAACCCAATGGAAACGCGAGAATATATACTTACACAGGACTTTAAGATTAGAGGTAATTATCCAGGACAAAGAACCGTATCACATGCTACTGAGGAAATAAAAGGCATGATCCAACGATGGGTATTACCATTTGGAGGAAAAATAACACGTTTTCCCTTGGAAAAAACAGACAATAACTATAATGGAGCGTTTCAATATACAACATCACGAAATCGGTCTTGGTTTCATGTAGATTCATGGAATAATTGGGCGGGTGTTTTGTATTTAACCCCAGACGCACCCGTTACTTCAGGGACCGGATTATATAGGTATAAAGATGGAACACGCTTAGAACAAGAACAAAAAATAAAAGAGAATAAAGCACAAATGGATGAACATTCACAAGATGTTACCAAATGGGACTTAGTCGACCAAGTTGGAAATGTATTCAATCGATTAGTTATTTTTAATGCAAATCATTTTCATAGTAGTATGGATTATTTCGGTACTAACAAAGATGATGGTAGGTTAGTACAGGTGTTCTTTTTTTCTACCGAAAAACAAACATGCTAATTACCCAATAAGAACAATAATATTACTAACAATTACAATAATACCCAATATACCTAATATAACCATAACGTAAAAATTATCTATCATTGTATACTATACTGTATATTATACAATGGCGTGTAGAATAAGTTGTGCGATTTCTATCGTTTTTATCATTGGAATGATTTATATGACAAATGCTATGTCGAACAATGATACCATGAAGAAGTATAAAAAACAATTACCGGATGAATTACAAGCAATTTACAAAGAAATTGTTGATGAACGAACACGAATTTATTATACTGGATATGGTTTAGGTTTCCTTATTGCCGTATTATTTATTTTGTATAATACTCTGATTATGAATAAAACCTTTTCCACTATGTCTATGGTTTGTATCTCAACTACGTCCGCGTTTATAACTAACTATTTTTACTATGTTCTCACTCCTAAGAAAACATATATGCTCGAACACATTGATACACCAGAACAAACAAAAGCCTGGATGAAAATGTATCGCAATATGCAATATCATTATCATATGGGACTTTTTATTGGACTGATTGCGGTTGGTATTTTTGCGTATGCGTTTAGGTGTTAGAATTTTAAGAATATATATATCCTTAATAAATATATAAAACTAACTTTGTTGTTAATTGTATATGTTTAATTCAAAAGAATATTGGAACGAACGGTATAATCAAGGTGGCAATTCCGGATCAGGCAGTTATAATAACTTATCAATATTTAAAGCGGATATAATAAATAGTTTCATAACAAACAACAATATACAGTCAATAATTGATTATGGAGTAGGTGATGGAAATCAATTAAAGTTAATTCATACGGAAAATAAAGTATATACCGGAATTGATGTAAGTCCAACAATAATTTCAAAATGTAAGGAAATATTTAAAGACGACTCAAATAAATGTTTTATGAATATTGATAATCTTGATAGTAGTGTAAAAGGTGAATTAGTATTGAGTTGTGATGTAACTTACCATTTAATTGAAGACGATGTATTTCATGAATATATGAAAAATTTATTTGATATGTCCACAAGATATGTGATTATTTACTCTAATGATAATGATATTAATCACGCAGCGCACGTTAAATTCAGAAAATTTACAACTTATATCAAACAACACTTTCAAGAATGGAAACTTATTCAGCATATACCAAATAAATATCCGCAAAAAATTTTGGGATTTAATAATGACACTACATCTCCCAGTGATTTTTATATTTATGAACATGACAAATCATGTAACAAAATAGTACATAGAGAAACCAAGTTACTTGGTGAACCCGCAAACATATTAAGATTACCATACATCGAAGAACTGTTAAACAAATTAGATTTACCACCAAAAACGAAAATTTTAGATTTTGGTGGAAATAATTTTAATGAATACTGTCAAAAAAAACAGTTTATTTATGAAATGATTGATTTAGAAACCCAACAAACAAATGGTACTGGAGGATATTTTGGAGGAGGATTAACATATGACGGTATAAATATACCATTGGGAAATAATTCATACGATGTTATTATTGTTTCTTTTGTATTGCATCATACTTCTAGTAACTGTATACAATTATTAAAACAATTAAAAAATATCACGAGAAAATATTTAATTATATGTGAAGATTTATGTTCGATAGAACATCCATTACCTTGGCATGTAAGATGTTTTAATCATCAAAATGAAGGTATATTTAGAAGTGACGAAGAGTGGAAATTTATATTTGAAGCTTTAAATTTAAAATTATTAGATGTTTTAAATATCAGGTGTGATAGAGATAAAGAATTTAGTGACCCATATAAACATATTTATAGAATTCAGTATTTATTAGAAAAAAATGAATCCCCATTACCATACCAACCTATAAATGTACCTGTTTATATCTCACTAACATCTATATTTCAAAATCAAGATATTTTATTACAGACACTACAATCCGTAACATCTCAAACGACCACTCCTGATAAAATATATTTATATTTGTCAGAAGAACCCTATTTATTAGACGCAGGATTTGAAAATAAAATAATTACAAATAACCAATTATTAACATTTATAAAAACAAATAATACACTTATAGAAATAAATTGGGTTAAAAACACTGGACCTTATCGCAAGTTATTACCACTATTAAAAGATAAGTGGAATGAAGATTGTATTATAATAACCATAGATGATGATACTATATATTCTGATAATTTGATTACAAATTTGGTAAATGATTATGATAAACAACAATGTGTGATTGGGTATAGGGGATTTACACCTAAACTCGATAAATTTGAAGATTTTGATTATAATCAGCGTAATGAACTACAAAATTATTCATTGTACAATTTTGTTACAGGGAAGGGGTCTATATTATACAAACCACAGTTTTTCCATCAAACAAATAATTTAATTTTTAATGAACAAATATATTTAAATACCTGTGATAAACAAGATGATATATGGTTTTATATAATACGAATAATGAATAATATTAGCTGTTTTATACGAGAGGTTGATTGGTTAAAAGAAGATATTACATCTTATGGTTTATATTCGTATTTCAACGCATATAACAATAATAATACAAAGGCTTTTCAAAATACAATTCAAAAAATAAATCAGTCATTAACAATATAAATAATTGGTATAAACGTTAATCTATATTATTGTATAGCGAACCAATATAATAATATATATATATCGTATGATACAGCTAAGCGAAGAACAACAATGTATATTAGACACCGTCAAAGAAGGACATAATGTCATGGTGGATGCGGTTGCCGGAACCGGTAAAACGACTCTGATTTTATCGATAGCAAGAGAGATGCCAGACACCAAAATATTACAATTAACCTATAACGCATCATTACGCAAAGACGTAAAAGAAACCGTTGAGAAAAATGAGATACAAAATCTCACCGTCCATACTTATCATAGTTTGGCAAAACGGTATTATTTATCTACTGGATATACCGATACCGAAATACGTCGACTATTATTTAAAAATATGCCTTTAAAAGATGTATCTCCGAAATATGATATGATTGTTTTGGACGAATGTCAAGATATGACGTTGCTGTATTTCCAATTGATGGTGAAATTCATCAAGGATATTGATTGTAATATCCAATTACTCATATTGGGTGACTACATGCAAGGATTGTATGACTTTAAAGGTGCTGATATTCGGTTTCTAACCATGGCAGACCAAGTATGGGAAGGATTAACCAATCTAACTACCCAGGGTTTCCAAAAACGTACCATGAAAATGTCATTTCGTATCACAAATCAAATGCGTAATTTTGTAAATGATGTCATGTTAGGCGAAGAAAGAATGAACGCATGTCGTGACGGGTCGGTAGTGACATATGTACGTAATTCGCGGAATAATATTTCAAGAGTAGTTTATGGCGAAATTACAAAGCTACTTGAAAATGGGGTAAATCCCAGTGAGATTTTCGTATTGGGAGGGTCAGTTAAAGGAGCCAATAGTAATATACGACGACTTGAAAACACCTTGGTTGAAAAAGATGTTCCATGTCACGTACCTATGCTTGAAGGGGATAAGATTGATGACAGAGTTATTGACGGTAAGGTCGTATTTTCTACGTTTCATAGTGTAAAAGGCAGACAGCGTAAGTATGTATTTGTAGTAGGATTTGATAATGCGTATTTCAGATTTAATGCGCGTACTTTACCTCGTGATATATGCCCGAATACATTATATGTTGCCGCCACACGCGCAACTGAAGGGCTTTATTTGCTAGAGAGTAACAATTACGCAACTGACCGCCCCCTTGAATTCTTGAAGAAGAGCCATATTGACATGAAACGATGCGACTATATTAACTTTAAAGGACATCACCAAACCATTTTTCAAGATGAAGAAGACATGAATATAAATGATAATGTTGTTAAAAAACACAGGATTACACCTACAGAATTAGTAAAGTTCATCTCGGAAAGTGTCATTGAAACGATATCTCCGATTATTGACCGAATATTTATAAAAGAAACGGATGAAACCATCACACTTGAGATTCCAAGTGTCATAGAAACAAAAAAAGGGTATTTTGAAGAAGTTAGTGATTTAAATGGTATTGCTATTCCATGTGTTTATTATGATTATCTGAAAGAGGCATTTTCGGAAACAGAAGAAGAATTTGATAATATACCACGAGGGAATGTATTGTTCGATGTAATTGATAATGCGATTGATAACATGCGAATGAACGACCATATTTTCTTGAAAGAAATTGTCAATAGCCTTCCTGACAAAATAGAAACTATCAACGACTACTTGTATGTAGCTAATGTTAGTGTAGCCGTACAAGAAACTCTTTATTTTAAATTAAAACAGATTGAACCTGATGAATATAATTGGTTAACTGATGATATGGTGATGGCGTGTAAAACCCGATTACGTGATGTTATCGGTCCCGATTGCGAAAACACTATGCCGTCAGTTGAAGACACAATTATACACGAATCGTCAGAAGAACAACACGAAAAAATAGATGAATATTTACGTACCATATTTGATGAGACGCGACAATTTCGTTTTACTGGACGGGTTGATTTAATTAGTGAAACTATCGCATGGGAACTTAAATGCACTTCTGAAATTACCATAGAACATCTGGTTCAAGTCATCATTTATGCGTGGTTATGGAAAATGCGACATAGTTATACCGAAGAGTATGAAGAAAAAGTATTCAAAATATTCAACATAAAAACTGGGGAGATTTTGAGATTGGATGCGACGATGGAAGACCTAAACACCATTGTTACTACCTTATTAAAAGGGAAATTTCAAGAACCCGTCAAAAAAACAGATGACGAATTTATAGAAGATTGCCAGAATTGTATCTAATATATGTAACAAAAATTACACATATTACATTATTTACACATTTGAATATTTACGCAGTCTCGGAACTGGGCTTTTGGATAAAGCGCTTAACGCATTCCCAAATCTTAGCAGATTCATCCAGACTGAACGCACCACGTTTCTGGGCGGTGTCTAAAAAACCCACCATAAGATTCAATGCCGTATTATCATCATTCACCGGGATTTCAGTCAACCTTGGCATAGTTGGGGAAGGGGTCTTTTCAACTGACTCTGTGGTAGGAGGAACAGTAGAAGGTTCAGTAAGTGGGGTCATTACGTTAGCGGGTTCAGTACGATCAGCGAAATCCATTATATACTATGTACTAATGTTGTTTCTTTATGCTGTTTTTGTTAAACCTAACTTTGTTAATACTAAATTAATTATATAATTATCATCGTCTCCCCATGCGTTATATTCCTCTCCCTCAATTTTTACAATTTTATTATCTAATGAATTTCCATTCGCATTTAAGTAATGTACTACCATGGTAACGTGAGAGTCAAGAACCATTTCCATCACTTCCATCTCAATTTTGGAAACTACGGGTGCGTCTAACGTAAAATCATTTACGTCTACTTGAATATTACTCATGTTTATAATATACATTAACAAATTAATTTTCATATTCTTACGAATATACATTACTTACCATCGACGATGCCTTCGTCTATGCCACCGACGACCATAACGTCCATAACCACCGTAACCACCATAACCACCATAACCATAACCACCATAACCATAACCGCCATAACCATAACCGCCATATGGTAATACATAGGGGGAATAATAAGCAGGATAAACAAACATGTTTATATAGTATTATATACTATAACTATAAATACTAATAATAATATCCTAAATAAAAGCATATATGCTGTTGTAAAAATATATTTGTGATTATATTTTTACAGTAATGATTACAAAATTACGAATTTGTTGTTTCTACTTAGTTTTCTTTCGTAGATATAGGGGTAATACAAATCTCGCTTCTATTAGATAATTCGCTGGTTTTTGAGTTGGATTTTACAGTTAATCCATGTTTTCGCATACATCCACGTTTATGGGCGGCTAATGCTTTCAGATTATTTGCGGAATAACATTTACATATATCACATTTTAATCCAGTCTTTATTATAGGCGCGGAGTATTTTCCAGACAAGTATTTATCAAGCGATGGGAATTTTATTTCGTCTATTTGGGCGATTACTTTCTTTTGACTCTCTTTCAATACGTCAATCACTGCCAATTTTTGCGTCATAAACATCTGGTACTCGTTGTTGATTGTTTCTAATACGTCTTTGGGGATGGTGAAATCATCATTTATACCCGTTTTGTTGAATTGATGTAATTTAAAATATAAATGGTCTATTATATTTACGGCGGCTTCGATTTTATGATTGGAATATTCCGAATTGTGAACGAATATTATAACGTTGTTGTTATGGAATTCTATTTGGAAATCATTTTTATTAGATATTCCCGAATATTGTGATATCATTATACCACATTTGTTCTCGTCACTAAGGATATTCATAAACGATGCCATTTCATCGGAAGAAACATTCGTGTCTAATTCATAATTCTGAATCAAGATATCTGGTTTTCGTATGCGTTTCATTACAGTTGTGGGGAAATCCATTCCAAATAATCTTGAGGATATATCCGCACTACAAAATGACTTTGTCAAAAAACTTACAAAATGATTGTTTGTCATCTTATTGTTGTTATTGTTAATAGGAGTAGATGTTTTGTCGGCATTGATTAATGAAGTCATATTATGAAACATCGTATGGTGCTTCTCCTCTGTGTTTGCGATGTTATCTTTGACAGAATTTACATTCGTCGTGATTCTCTCTTCACTTGCTGTTATAAAAGATAGAATAGGTTGTTGAATATTTTGTAACATCAGAGAAGATTTTATCTCGAAATTATTCATATATTCCTTCAGAGATTGGGTATCTACTGATTTTAATAAGGATTGCGTATCACCCGCAATCGCTTTTTGAAAAGAATACAGAGAACGATTGATTTCTTCAAATTGTTTCGCATTTATATTGGGTATAATATTACGAATTACATCTATCGTCTTATTCAAGAGATTTGAGTTATTGGATTCTATGATTGTTGTAATTTTATCAGTCGTCTCTGTAATTACCATTGTTTTCAATTCGTCCAAATAATCTTCTTTGAGCTCGGTTATTTCAGAAATAACGGAATGTAAATTGTCCGTCTTCAATGAAATTAATGTTTCGTGAAGTACAGAAATTGCCTTTTTATTGTCTGCAAGATTACGAATAATTTGTTGGTTGAAGTTACTAGTAGAAATAATATCGGGGTTCCCAATAATGGGTCCAAGTAATTGAACGCATGCGCGATTAATGCTGTTGATATCTAACATGGGGTGTTCTTTATAAAAGGTACATACGTGTTCGTCAGTAATAATGAGAGGTTCCATTTTCTAATTATAAGTCTAAGTCTAATTTTATGAATATAAAATATATATATATATATCTATTATATAATCTTTTTATGTTAATTGTTAATCTTGTGTAATTTCACTCAATGTATCATGATCGGGTTTTGTCGATGACGGACATGTTTTATATTTTGATATATGAAATAATGGTTGCCCTGACTTTTGTGATTCTGTATCTAACAATACAAAGGGTTCGTTTATTAATTTGGTAAGTTCTTTGTTCTTTTCGTTAATTTCTTGATTTAATTGTGCGTTTTTTGTTTGAAGAAGAGAAATAATACGGATTTGTGTTTCAGGAGAGTCTTTGGAGTATTTCTCTTTCATTATTTTTAATTCATTTTGTAGTTTTGTGGCATATTGTACCATTTCATTGTATTTTGTTTTCAAAATAAAGTTTTCATAACTTAGAGCTTCAATAACAGAGTTCTTCTTCATAATATAAACTCGCTATATTTTTAGTTTTCCTAAATATTTCGGCACACACACGACATATGCTATTAGATTTGTAATATTACAACTGTAATTACTATACTCTATTTGTATATTTTGTAAATACTCGTAGTATATTCGTAAATACAATTGTAGTCACACCATAAATGCTGCCATTTATTTAGGATTACTTTTATTTTTGGAATTTATAATATGAACTAGTATTATATGTCAATGGAGACAAACGGAAAGTATCCCCAAACGAGCGCGCCATTTCAACAATGGCAAAACTTTTACCCCCCTTATGCTTACGAGCCCAAGGACGATGACTCAAAAGTCATTGAAACTATTACTGATGCCGAGCGTAATTTGACAGCCGGACAAGTGTCAGTCACTAAAGATATTCACGCTACTACTCTTGGTTTACGTGATGCTGTCGAGAAAGGTACTCTTATGAATAGTAAGTCTATCGACAAAAATACTGCCTACGTTAGTTCTGCTGTTGAGCGTAATGGAGGACAGTTAATGGGCGCCGTTCAAGGTAATGGTGGCAAGATAATGACTGCTATTGAGAAGGTTGCTGGTGAGACCCGTCTTACTACAACTGTTACCGATGCTGCCAGTCGCCAAGCTGCTGCCGACAGCGCACGCGACTTAGCAATTGCGATTGAGCGTAACGGTGCTAACGCGGTAAATGCCGTTAGTAGCACTAATACATCTTTATTAGGTGCTATCGAACGCAACGCGGGTGAAAGCCGTGTTACCACAGTCAACGCCCAGGGTCAGCTTGATGCCAAGCTCACTGATGTTCGTCATTCTATTTTGAATGATGTTAACCGTAGTGGTGCTGAGATGGTTAACTCCAATATCCAAAACTTGAATGTTTTGACTAAGCACGTCACCGACGGTGCGTGGGAGACACGTTCGGCTTTAACCGCTGGATTTAATAATAATGCTGTTGGTCTGGAGAAAATTAAAGGTGATTTATCAAGTCAAGGGGCAGACCATTACGCATCTATAATGTTAGAGCAACAAAAATTAGGTCAATTTATGACTTCTAAGATGGACGGTCAATTTGCCGCCACTCAAACTGAAATATTGAAATGCAAGGCAGACCTCAGCGCCCAATCCGCATCTCAGTTCTCAGTAGGACAACTCGAGCAACAGAAGATGGGTGCTGCTATTAGTGCACAAATGGCGGAGGCTAAGTATGATGCTCTTAAGAACCATACTGATATGTCTAAGCAACTTGCCGAATGCTGTTGTGAAATCAAGGGGAAGAACGACCAGATTGACCGTGACCGTTTACGTGATGAAAATACCGTTTACAAGGTGAACCCTTATGGACCTGTTGGTGGTGGTATCTTAGGTGGTCCTGGTTTCCCCATTGGTGCTGGTATTCTTGGTGGTCCCGGATATGGTGGATATGGTGGTTACCCAGGAGGCGGACACGCTGGTCCTTATGGAAATCACGAGGGTCTTGGAAACGTCCATGTATATAGCGATAACCGTGGACGTAGGCGCTCTCGATCCCGTTCATGCTCCCCACACAATGGTGGTGGTCGCAGATGAGGGTTTTCGGGACAATTAGATACTGATAGTGATAGTGATTCATCTTGCAGTAGTGGTTCCAGTAGTAGTTCCAGTAGTGGTTCCAGTAGTGGTTCCAGTAGTGGTTCCAGTAGTGGTTCCAGTAGTAGTTCCAGTAGAGGTTCAAGAAACACAAATTCTAATAAAAAATCAGCTATAAAACGGTTTTCATCGTCTATATGGAAAAACATTATATCCAAAGGAGTTGAACCGCCTATATTTATACCTGGACCTATTGGTCCACCTGGTATAAACGGTAAAGATGGTGCTGATGGTCCACCTGGTGTAAACGGTGCTGATGGTGCTGATGGTGCTGATGGTGCTGATGGTGCTGATGGTGCTGATGGTGCTGATGGTGCTGATGGTGTAAACGGTAAAGACGGTGCCGATGGTGCTGATGGGGCTACCGGTCCAAGAGGTTCACCTGGAGAAAACGGATTTGATGGAGTTACTGGTCCTACAGGAGAACCAGGTGCTCGCGGAACACCCGGAACAAATGGTATCAATGGTACTATTGGTTCAACTGGACCAACTGGACCAACTGGACCAACCGGCTCTGATAGTGATTAATATTATTATCGATAACAAAACGTCCGCAGTCTAAATTTTTAATTCATTATACAAATTGTAATATAATGAATTATGCAATGCAAACCATAGAAAATGACGCTGTAATTTGGGGGATTGGTGTTCCAGATGATGTAGACCCGTACAAATTTATGCCACGAGTTATTGATGAGCTATTTACTATCTGAAGAACACACGATTTACCAGTTAGAGAATCCGAAAAATCAGTAATCATGTCATCTTCAGTTATATGTATTATAAACGTGTGCGTATTCTGTAATGAACCACTTGTACCTCCGATTGTACTACCTTTCACTATATATAACATATTCTTGATTATTGAAAATTGACAAGGCGATAACGTGTATATGTTTACATTAATCAAATAATACCCAGATTTCCATACATATATATCTGCGGTTTCCTCCACATGTTTACAATGACCCATACTTTCAGTTTGTTCTTCGAATGTGATAGGTTCATCTACATATACATATTGCTCTTTCGTACTGTAGATATACATAAACGTCTTTTCATATGATTCACTATTAGCACCAGCTGGACCCTGAGGACCAGTTGGACCCACTGGACCAATTTCACCAGAAATACCTTGTGGACCCACTGGACCAGTCGGTCCATCAGAATATTCTATTTCTATTTCCATATTGCTAATGTCTCCTGTATATATTAAATAGTTAATAGAGCAATCACATACTTCACTATAAAGTGTCATGCTATTCGTCAGTAATTTATTACAGGTGCTACAATGCGATGATGTTACATTATAAGATACATCTTTTTCCCAATTACAACTTATGTCTTTATAATTAT
>Ga0181555_1000401_pt1 | contig 42485 bp, 39 predicted proteins | sample 011ome_15_FD_145601 | JGI IMG/M metagenome (GOLD analysis project Ga0181555, IMG submission 145601) | Coastal salt marsh microbial communities from the Groves Creek Marsh, Skidaway Island, Georgia - 011504AT metaG (spades assembly) | ecosystem: Environmental > Aquatic > Marine > Intertidal zone...
ACATTGAGAACGAAAGATATAAACAATGAAATAGCTAGATACACTAGCATTGTCATAATGATAATTTCAATTGCTTGACCAACTTGATTCAATACAGTTCCTGCAAATGTTCCAACAAGATCTGGATAGGCAATTGCAGTTGCCAGTGAAGAATTCTTAGTCAGATTAAGATATTGATTAATTATTGGAGGAATAGCAACTCTTAATGCTTGAGGCAGAATAACCATTTTTAAAGATTGGGTCTTAGTCAATCCTAGTGAATATGCCGCCTCTTTTTGACCAATATTAACTGACTCAATACCTGCTCTGACCGCTTCAGCAATGTAGGTTGCAGTATAAATACTTAAAGCCAGAGCAAGAGCTATAAACTCTAGAGAAAGATTCATTCCACCGGCAAAGTTAAAGCCCTGGACTTCAGGATAGCTAAATTGGATTGGCGAGCCAAGTAAGAAAAAGACAATTAGCGGCAAGCCAACCACAAGCAGTAAGCTATGGAAAAAGGTGTTTGTTGATTTGCCCGTTTCATCTCTCAACTTATTGTAATGCTTCTTTATGAAAAAACGACCGACAAGACCAGCCAAGAAAAAGAGAAATACTATTAAAAATTCGAACTCAAAGATAGGTTTTGGCATAAAAAAGCCACGACTATTGATAAAAATTAAATCAAGTACATTGGCACTATCTTTAATGCTCCTAGGTGAATTTATTAAAAGAATGTTGTACCAGAAAACAATTTGAAGAAGAATTGGAATATTTCTAAAAAGTTCGATGTAGCCATTAGCTAATTTAGCAATTAACCAATTAGAGGATAGTCTTGCTATGCCAATTAATAAACCTATAACAGAGGCAAAAATTATGCCAACAAATGACACTAAGAGTGTATTCAGGATTCCAACATAAAAAACTGTTAAATTTGATGATGCAGATGAATATTCAATTAGAGATTCAGCGATATTAAAACCTGACTCATCATCGAGGAATCCATAACCAGTTGAAATACCTCTGGCTGCTATGTTGTCAAACATATTATCAAAAGCAGCGTAGAAGAAATAGAAAATGGCAACTACGGTGATTGCCTGAAATAAGAAAGCTCTTATTTCGTTATTATTTAAATAATTTGAAAGAAAATTAGCTTTATTTTTCACTTATTAACTAAAAAAAGCCAGTCATGAGAGACTGGCTTTTAATATTAGAAAGATTATCTAAAGGCAGGAGCGTATAAAATTCCTCCATTACTCCATTGAGCATTTAATCCTCTAGAGATATTAAGCGGAGTGCCTGGTCCTATGTTGCGGTCAAAGCTTTCACCATAGTTACCAACCTGCTTGATAATGTTATAACTCCATTTTTGATCTAAACCAAGATGCTCATGAAGTTTACCTGAATTACCAACAAGACGCTGGATAGTAGGATTATTAGAATTAGCAGCTAAATCATCGATATTAGCAGCCGTAACACCTAACTCATCGCCTGTGATCAATGCGTTTAATGACCATCTAACAATATTAAACCATGCGTCATCGCCCTGTCTCACTACCGGACCAAGTGGTTCTTTCGAAATTACACCATCTAACACTACAGCAGAGTTTGGATCTTTAAGCTGAGATCGAATCGAGTAGAGCTGTGATTGATCAGAAGTTAGCGCATCGCAACGACCCTGTTCAAATCCTGTTCTTGTTTGAGCAGAAGTGTCAAAAGTGACAGCCTGAAACTGCATACCCTTAGATCTAAAATAATCCGCAAGATTTAACTCAGTTGTTGTACCTGCTTGAATACAAAAGCTAGCGCCATTTAATTGATCAGCGCTTTTAATACCACTTGCAGCTGAAACAAGGAAACCTTGACCATCATAATAGTTAACACCAGCAAAATTTAGACCCAGCGAAGTATCTCTTGTATGAGTCCAAGTTGTGTTTCTTGAAAGTACATCAATTTCTCCAGATTGAAGTGCTGTAAATCTCTCTTTAGCGGTTAATGGCACATATTTGACTTTAGAGTCATCCCCAAGTGCCGCAGCAGCAACAGCACGACATACATCAACATCAACACCGGTCCAATTACCAGCGTCATCAGCAGCTGAAAAGCCACCTAAACCAGTTGATACACCACAACTTAGATATCCCTTAGATCTCACATCAGCCAAGGTATCAGCTTTTGCAGGTTCTGCTGAAGGTGCAGCAGCTTGTTTATCGCCACCTGTACAACCACCTAGTGTAAGAACACCAGCAATAGCTACAGCAGAAGCAATAGAAAATGCTGAAATTTTTTTCATAATTATTTCTCCTCAATAAAAATATTAAACAGCAATCGAAAGATTACATACACAAAGTTTAACAAAAGATTTAGGGGAGAGGCGGTGAAAAAAAGACTTTTTTTATGTGGGCTGACAAAATTATCAGCCCAATTTTGGAGAGAGTAAGTTTTATTGAAAGGTTGGATTTAAAAGATTATTAATGACCAAATTTGTTGACTGAGAACTTTTCAAAGAAGCTTTTTGATACCATCTATTAGCCTCAGACTCATCTTTCTCAACCCCGTCACCAATCAAATAAGAAAACCAAACATTGTACTGAGCTGCGATATTTCCTTGATTTGCAGATTTCTTAAACCAATAAAAGGCATATCTAGCATTCTTAATAATATTTCTTCCTTTCTGAAATGCAGAGGCTAGAGCAAATTGGGCATCTGGATCACCTAGATATGCTTTCTGCTGTAATTTAACAAGATCCAAAGGAAGCTGAGATTCAGCAATTAAATATGGATGTAAATTATTCATAAATGCTCCTCAATTAAGTTGATTAAGGACAAATATAAACCCTTATAAAAAATAATCAACATCTTTTTTTAAATAAATATTTAATATTATTTTTTATATTAAAAAACAATAAGTTATAACTATATTATTTAAAAAATACCATATAGTTATTTTTTAACTAATTATTAAAGATATATATACATGTATAAAATAACTATAATGTGATTTAAAGTTAAATAATTTAAATAAATTAATGGCTCCAAAAACATCTGAATATCTTGCTAGAGTAAGGGAAAAGACTGGTTTATCTGATTATGCTATTTCTAAGAAATATAGTATTAATCAGTCAAATTTGAGTAAATATAGCTCTGGTAGAGCCGCATTATCGGAGACACATGCTTGGTTATTTGCTGATTTATTAGGTATTAACCCAGCTGAAGTAGTTGCCCATACTAAAATTGAGCAAGCAAAAATTACAAAGAATAAAGAGAAGCTCAAATTTTGGGAAAATCAGCTTTTTAAGATCAATAATGATCAATCACCAATCAAAATAAAAATTGCCCAAATAAACCCCACTGTTGGCGATTTAAAAAATAATAGTCTTCAGATTATTTCTGCAAGTCTTGATGCGGCTAATGAAGGATATGATTTAATAATATTCCCCGAACTTGCTTTAACTGGATACCCGCCAGAAGATCTTCTTCTTCGCTCAGAATTTCATTCTGAAATTAATTCCTGCATACAAGAAATTTCAGATAAGGTTGGATTTACAATAAATCTTATATTTGGAGCTCCAGAATACTCAAATAATCTTATTTATAATTCTGCCTATCTTTTGCAAGATGGTATTTATAAAACCTACCGTAAACAAATATTGCCTAATAATGGGGTATTTGATGAAAAACGATATTTCTCGAGTGGTGATAGCCCCTTTCTTTTTGACTGCAAAGGTCACAGATATTCAATTTTAATTTGCGAGGACATATGGCACGACAACATGTTGGATCAAGTTGCCAATTTTGGTGCTCAGAATGTTATTGTTATAAATGCCTCTCCATATCATCTTGGAAAACATCAAGAAAGAATTAATGTTTTAAGAAATAGTGTTTTAAGAAACAATATTAATCTTATTTATGTCAACCTGGTTGGTGGTCAAGACGAACTTGTTTTTGATGGTGGATCTTTCGTGATGAATAATAAGGGTGAATTAACACTTCAAATGCCTTTCTTTGAAGAGTCTATTCAAGATTTTTCTTCTCATGCTTCTGCTCCGAATAACATTGAGATAGAAAATGTCTACAAAGCGTTAGTTTTATCTATTAAGGACTATGTGAATAAAAATGGATTTTTTGATGGAGCCATATTAGGCTTATCTGGAGGTATTGACTCTGCTCTCACACTTGTATTAGCTGCAGATGCTCTTGGTAATGAAAATATTACTGCAGTTATGATGCCATTTACCTATACTTCATCCGAGTCTATCAGGGACGCACGAGAACAAGTCAATCTGATGGATATTAATTATCAGGAGATTGAAATTAACCCAATCTATGATCAGATGATTCACCAACTAAATCCGTTTTTCAATAACTTACCTCAAGATACAACTGAAGAAAATATACAATCAAGAATCAGAGGCAACCTTTTGATGGCAACATCTAATAAGCTAGGTAAGATTTTACTTGCTACCGGTAATAAATCTGAAATGGCTGTTGGCTATGCAACTTTGTATGGAGATATGTGTGGTGGTTTTGCTCCGCTAAAAGATATTCCTAAAACAATGGTTTATGAGCTTGCAAATTATAGAAACTCTATTGGTCATGTCATCCCCCAGAATGTTATTGATAGAGCACCTTCCGCTGAGTTAAGCCCTGATCAAATTGACGAGGATTCTCTACCCCCCTACTCAATTCTTGATCAAATCTTAGAAAGGTTTATTGAGTTAAGGCAATCATCACAGGAAATAGTTGAATTGGGTTTTGATAGAGAAATAGTTAAAAGAATTACAAAACTAGTTTTAAACAATGAATTTAAGAGAAGACAATCTGCTCCTGGCCCAAAAATCAGTAAAAATGCTTTTGGTAAAGAAAGAAGATATCCAATAACATCAGGCTTTTACTCCTCTTAATTTAATACTCTTAGCAACCCCTTAGCTTTATGTATTGTCTCTTCTAATTCCTTTTCGGGATTAGAATCGCTAACAATTCCAGCTCCAGTTCTAAACTCCAGTCTTCCTCCGATCTTAGTAAAAGTTCTGATGAGAATATTAAAATCCATATTGCCATTATTGCTCACATAACCAAGTGAACCGGTATAGACCCCTCTTGGCATCTTCTCCAATTCTGCAATGATTTCCATACACCTGATTTTGGGACAACCAGTAATAGTTCCGCCTGGGAATAAGGCCTTAACAATATCCTCAAAACTAATTTCATGTCTAAGCTTACCGCTTACATTGGATACAATATGATGAACATATGGATAGGTTTCTAAAGTCATAAACTCATCAACCTTTATTGACCCATATTCACAAATTCTTCCCAAATCATTTCTTTCAAGATCAATTAGCATAAGATGTTCTGCTTTTTCTTTCGGGTGTGAAATAAGGTTTTCTTTCATTATTTGATCTTCATAACCTTTTCCTCTTGGATGTGTTCCAGCAATTGGGCGCGTGCTGATTGTTTGCATTGCCCCATCAACAGCAAAAAGTCTTTCTGGAGATGAAGAAATAATATCAAATTCATTGAAGTGCGCAAATGCAGAAAATGGTGCTGGATTAATGTTTTTCAGCTTCTCATATAGTCCTGAACTAGAAAAATCTTCAGCAATTTCAACACTCCAATTCCTGGATAAATTAACTTGGAATACATCTCCAGCTCTAATGTATTCTTTGCAACTATTTACCCCTTCTATATATTTCTTTCCATCCTCACTCATTGGCTTATTGAAACTATTATGCTTCTGACTCTGTTTCTTGATATTGCGAATATCCTTTTTAATCTGATAAAGTCTATCTGGATTACTGCTTTCATCAAAAATAATGGTTTGATTTTTTTGATGATTAAAAATAACACAAGTGGGTATTCTAGTTGCTATAGCTACAGGAATAATTGGGTCTTTAAGTTGACTTGATAGAACAGGCTCAATTTGTTTTATAAGCTCATAACCAAGAAACACAAACCATCCGCCTGTAAAAGGCAAATTGGTGATTTTATCTTTAGTGATATGGGTTGGGAAAATATCTAGAAATTTTGTTTCATCATTAAATTTGCTTATGATTTTTTCTTGAGGAAATGCAAAGAGTATTGAGTGCAATGTGGGTTGGGAAAATATCTAGAAATTTAGTTTCATCATTAAATTTGCTTATGATTTTTTCTTGAGGAAATGCAAAGAGTATTGAATAACGATTGTCATCATTAGAATTAACACTTTCTATAAGGAAGGGATATTGGTCAATATTAGTGTTCTGAAGTTCCGAAAGTTTAAAGCTACTGACTTCTTCAAGGTATGGTCTATCTGACATTTAATTAGATTGAGTAAGCTTTTGATTCTTAAGAAGGTTTAACTCATTCAAAAACTCTTTAGCATTTTCAATTCTGTTGTTATTTGGAAAATTGTCTATCAATCGAGTTATTAATAATATTGAATTATCAAAATCCTTATTATTTTTGTAATTCTTGGCCAGATCAAACAATAGGTTAGGATACTTATAATGCAATCTTAGTTTTTCCTCATTTGCAACGAATAAACTCTCTGCATGGGCGAAATCACCTTTTGCCAAGAAACTTTTGATTAGCCAGTATCTGGAATCATTTAAATGCTTCCCAGATGGGTAAAGTTCAAGATAACTTGAAAATGAATCAATTGATTTCTCAAATTGCTGAGTAAGAAGATATGATCTACCTCTTTTATAAAGTTTTAGAGCATCTTCATTTGAAACTTTAAGAGATTGATTTGGCAATACATTATTGATATTTTCAGAGCCTTTTGTTGCCTGGAATTTTATAATTTCAGATAACTCGTCAAGTTTTTTAATGGTTAGCTGTTGTTGGGCCTCAATTTCTTCTATTTTTCCTAATAATTCTCTATTTCTTGTTTTAAGTCCCTTAATTTGCTTGTTGAGATTAAGAATAACTTTCTCAGTATCAAGAGCATAAGCAACATATGGAGTAGCTACTCCAGTAAGAAAAAAGACTAAGAATAATAATTTTCTCATTACCTATTCATAAATAAAATCAACCCTACGATTTTTCTTCCAACCCTCCTCATTATGCTCATTGGAAATAGGCTTTTCCTCTCCGTAACTAATTACCTGAGTTCTTGATGTTAAGCCATATAAAGCCAGAACATCTTTGACTGCAAGAGCTCTATTTTCGCCCAAGGCAAGATTATACTCTCTTGTACCCCTTTCATCTGCATGCCCTTCCAACCTCAAATTAAGCTGCGGGTAGTCTTTCATCAGATTGGCATGCTTAATTATCTCATTGGTAGCTGCTTCGCTTATCTCATAACCATCAAATGAGAAATATAGGGTGAACTTCACCCCCTCATTCTTTAGTTTTTTGACTGCTATCGCCTCTGGACTATTTGGATTGGTTACTCTGATGTCAGTTGGTGAAATTTCTTCTCCAATTATTCTGCCAATTTGAGATTGAACAATTGTTACTCTGATGTCAGTTGGTGAAATTTCTTCTCCAATTATTCTGCCAATTTGAGATTGAACAATTGCCTCTGAAGTGTTGCTAGTTTCATTGCTAACAATTTGATTTCTTGGCTCTACCTTTTCAACAATGTTCGCTTCTCCGCCTATGCATCCTGACAAGAAAAACGCAGTAAAAAGAGTTGTTAAAAATAAACCTTGTTTTCTCATACTATAACCCCCTATTTAATATTCCTAATAAAGTCTTACCTTGAAGTGATTTATTGTGAATAGTTAGACCAGCTTGGCTCTCTGACCTCGCCATTGACAGATGACAACTCAAATGTTTGTCTTCCAATAATAGACACCACCGACAATATTCCACGATTTTTTTTATTTGTCGAATATATTATCATATCACCACTCGGAGCAAAGAAAGGAGACTCATCTAATTCATTTTCAGTCAATATTGTTAGGTCTCTTGTTTGTATGTCGAGAATACCGACCCTGTAGTCTTTTCCTAATCTATGAACCAAGGCAAGTGATTTACCATCTGGGGAGAAAACTGCTTTTGCATTGTAATTTCCTTCATAGGTAGCTCTTGAAATTTTTTTAGACTCTAGGTCCATAATATAAATTTGAACCTGGCCAGATCTATTTGATGTAAATACCATTTTTTTACCATCAGAGGAAAAACTAGCCTCGGTATCAATAGAGGGATTTTTGGTGATTCTTTCAAGAGATTTCTTTTCCATATCATAGAGGTAGATATCTTTATTTCCATCTTTTGAGAGAGTTATTGCCAACTTATTGCCATCTGGATGCCAACTTGGAGAAGAGGCAATCCCATCAAAATAAGGCAACTTAAGTGTTTTTCTTCTAACAAATGGGTACTGTACAAATACCTCTGACCTGAGATTACGGAATGAGACATATGCAATTTTATTCTGATCAGGAGACCACACTGGAGAAAGAATTGGATCAGAAGAGGTTGTGATAGTTTTAGGATTTTGCGCATCTGAATCTGATATTTCTAGTCGATACTCTTTCTTACCATGACTATTCTTTGACACAGTTACATAAGCCAATCTTGTATCAAATGACCCTCTAATTCCTAAAATAGATTCATATATTTGATCCGATAAAAAGTGTGCAGTCCTCCTGATTCCAGAGTCATGAACAGCATACTTCTTATTCATAATGGTTTTTTCAGAATAGGGGTCAATAAGTTTCAACTGAATATCAAATATTTTTTCAGACTTTTTCTCAAGGTTTGCCATCACTAAAGCTTCAAACTTCTCAGAACGAAGTTGAGAAAAATTTATAACATTCTTGTCAAATGAAGGATCAACTTTAGCACTGAAATGCCCAGTTCTATTGAGATTATTTGTAATAATTTTTTCAATTAGATCACCCCCCTGGACAGATCCAATAATTTGAAATGGAAGGATTTTTACAGGTAGAGCGTTATCTTCATTTTTTATAACACTAACCTCGAGTACACCCCAAGAAAAATTTGAAAAAAGGAGAATGAGAAGAGTTAGACGAGAGAGGATCATTCTCTCTCTTCAATCCAGTTCATTTGAATAGCCTCGAGTATTTTTTCACCAGTCCGCTCTGGATCATCATCAAAGTCTTTAAGATTAACAACTAGATTTCTTAAATCAACAAAATTGATTGATCTTGGATCAATATCTGGGTGATTTTCATCCAATTCTATTGCTATATCTAATGTATCAGTCCATTTCATACAGGTAAAAAAATTATCATTAAAAATATTTATTTTAAATATATTAATTCAGATGTTAACTAAATTTGCGTTCCACACTCTCGACGCTTTCTAGTTTCAACAGTTGTTCCTTTGCTGACAATAAAATTTCACTATTGGGCACTGAAATATGGAAATTTAAAGCCTTGATATAGTTATCTTTCTCATCAATATTTAAACTTTCTATATTTAGCCCAAGTTTTGATAAAGTATTTGCAATAGAGGCCAGAGCTCCTCTTTTATTGGCCACATTCACACAAATTGGAACCTGAAATAATTCATCTTTATCAGGTGTCCAATTAACATCTAAATATTGCTCATTTTTTCCTTTCGATTTAATAAAATTTGAACAAGTTTTTCTGTGCAAAACAAAGCCTTTTGTTGCAGTGAGTACCCCTACAACTTCATCGCCAGGAATTGGAAAACAACAATGAGCAAAACTTATATTTTTTCCGGAGGTTTTACTGATATTAATACTTTTGATAGAAATATCAGAATTCATATTATTGCTTAGTTTGTTTATAACCACTGATACCAATACTTCAGACAGACCTATTTTCATAAAAAGCTCATCTTCATTGATACAACTCAATTCTTTTAAAGACTTATCAAATAAATCTTTATCTATTTTGTCAATATCAATGTTTTGATAAGCAAGAGAATTTCTTAACAAGTATCGACCCAGCTGAATCAATTCCCCTCCAGAATCAATCTTTAACTGGTTCTTTATTGAATTTCTAGCTCTAGGCGTCGAGACGAAATTTAACCAGCTAGTTTTTGGTTTAGAATTATCATGAGTTATGATTTCGATTGTTTGACCAGATTTAAGCTCAGTATTTAGGTCCGCATTTTTTCTATCAATAATTGCTCCAACAGCTTTGGAGCCAATTTTAGTATGCACAGCGTATGCAAAATCTAATGCAGTCGAGTGGAATGGTAATTGGATAATGTCTCCATCTGGAGTAAAAACAAAGACTTCAGAGGGGTATAAATCGTTTTTAGTATCCTCGATAAAATCAACTGAAGTCCCTGAAGCTTCCTGAATGTCGAGTAATGAGCCAAGCCAATTAGACACTGCAACATTTTGTTCTTTGTTTGAATTTTTATAATGCCAGTGAGCAGCTATACCATATTCAGAAATGAAATGCATATCCTTGGACCTTATTTGAATTTCTATAAACATTTTCTTAGGTCCAAACAAAACCGTGTGTAATGACTGATAGCCATTCGCCTTTGGTAACGCAATATAATCTTTAAATTTTCCAGGTAATGGTTTGTATAAATTATGAATTATCCCAAGAGTTCTGTAACACTCTGTCACATCTTTCACTATTACCCTGAATGCAAATAAATCAAACACCTCTGATAGCTTGAGATGTTTGTATTTCATTTTTCTATAGAGACTATAAGGTTCTTTTTGTCTTCCTTCTACCAATGCTCCATTCACGCCTTCATCGCTCAGTCTCTGAATAATTTCAGACTGCACATGAGAAATATTTTTTTTGAAATTACCAAACTGTTTCTTTAGGTGTTGTTTAATTACTTTGCTCCTGTGCGGATTGAGCGTTTCAAAGGCAATATTTTCTAATTCAATCTTAATACTATTTAGTCCAAGTCTTCGGGCTATGGGGGCATGAATATCAATTGTTTCTTGAGAGATTGCAATTTGTTTCTCTCTTGACATAGAGGAAATAGTTCTCATATTATGAAGCCTATCTGCCAATTTAATGATAATCACTCTCATATCATTAGACATAGCTAGAAGAAGCTTTCTAAAGTTTTGTGCCTGCTGATCTTTTTTAGATTTAAACTGAAGATCTGTTAGCTTTGAGACTCCTTCGACAATAAAAGCAACATCTTGTCCAAAATCCTTTTGAATCTCATCATAAGTTATTTCCGTATCCTCAATACAATCATGAAGGAGTGCTGCTATTATTGAATCTCTGTCAAAGCCAAGATCAGCCAAAATCATCGCAACATTAATTGGATGGAAAACATAAGCTTCGCCAGACTTTCTATACTGACCATCATGAGCACTTGCTGCAACAATATAAGCTTTGTATACATCAGCAACATCATCTTTTGATAGGTACTTGTCTAATACCTTGCATAGATCGCTTATTAGTACTCTGTTTTTTATAATGCTCATTGGTTGAAAAATAGAAATCTTTATGCAATTATAAACCAGCTAAATCAGTATAATCACTGGCATTAATATCAATTAAATGAAGTACTTAAATGAGGTTCCTTTTTGTAATTTTCTTTTCTTTTTCTACCCTTTTTATGTCTGGTTGTTGGTGGGAAGAGGAAGAGGTAAGAGGTCCTATTTCAGAAGGCTTATCCCCAAAAGGCTTATTTGATAAAGCCCAAGAATTTAGAGATCAAGGTGCCTTAGATGAGGCCATTAAAACATATGAAACTTTGCAGGCCGCATATCCTTCTTCAAAATATGCTATTCAGTCAAAACTTGAAATTCCTTATGCTCTCTATAAAAGAGAAAGATACGATGAGGCAATTGATAGTTTGAATGATTACATTAAGATTTATCCTAATCACTTTTCAACACCTTATGCCTATTATTTAAGAGGTGTGATAGCTGAGGATAAATCTAAATCGATTCTTGACGACTTTATTACTGATAATGCTCAACGTGATGTTTCATCTGTAAAAAATGCCATGAACTATTATCTTGCTTTAATTGATAAATTTCCTGATAGTGAATATGCTATTGAATCCAAAGCAAAGTTAGTAATATTAAGAAATATTTTGTCAAGACATGAGCTTTTTATTGCAATTTTCTACTCGAAACAAGACGCATTCATCTCTTCTATCAAAAGGTGTAAATATATTATTGAGAAGTTTCCCAATACACCATCTGTCCCTGCAGCTCTTCATTTGATCGCTCATAATTATGACAAAATTAATGCACCAAAACTCGCAGAAGATGCACGCCGAGTTCTCAAGGCAAGTTATCCAAAATATACACCACATTATTCTCTTGAAGATTGATGCATAAAACTGAGCGCATCTTCGCTTTAAAAATCTCAACAATTATTGCAACAAGAATGTTGGCATTGTTTTTAATTTTTCCAGTTTTTTCTGTTTATGCAGAGCAATATATAGATCAAACTCCCTATTTAATTGGATTAGCTATTGGAATCTATGGCCTTACTCAAGCAATATTTCAGATACCTTTTGGCTATATGTCTGATCAGGTAGGTAGAAAACCATTAATTTATTTAGGCATTCTTTTATTTCTTCTCGGTAGTGTTATTGCCGCTTTATCAGAGAATATATTCACAGTTATTATTGGTAGAGCGCTTCAGGGCGGAGGGGCGATTTCTGCAGTGCTGATGTCTTTTTTAGCTGACTATGTTAGGCCTGAACAAAGATCAAAAGCAAATGCATTTGTTGGAGCTCAAATTGGTTTGGCCTTCATGCTATCCTTAGTGCTTGGACCAGTTATTGCATCAACCTATGGAATTTCTGGTTTATTCTGGTTTATTGGTGGATTGTCTATACTTGCACTCGTTATTGCTTCTCAATTACCCCAAGTTTCAACAAAAGCTCAGTATAGCTTGACTTTTTCAAACTTTAAAAAAATACTAACCCCAACGCTTATTAGGTTGGATTTAAGCGTATTTGTAATCCATCTAATATTAACTTGTTCTTTTATAGTCTTGCCCCTTCTGCTTGTAGAAAATAATATCTTCGACAAGTCATTGCATGGAAACTGGAAGATGTATTTGCCAGTAATGATTCTCTCGTTCATTGGGATGCTGCCTTTAATTATTTCTGCTGAAAAATTTCAGAAACATAAACTTGTGCTTCTAATAACTATACTAATATTAATAACTAGTCAGTTCTTGTTCTATACATTAGATTTAACTTTTATAAGTTTCATGCTCTTCTTGACATTATTCTTTATAGCATTTAATGGCATTGAAGCAATGCTCCCATCTTTATTATCAAGAACCGCAGATCCTGATAAGAGAGGATTAGCTATGGGTGTATTTTCAACATCACAATTCTTTGGTTCTTTTATTGGGGGTGTTTTTGGTGGATGGATCTATCACAAATATGGAATAAATAGTGTATTCTTGTTTAATGTATCTGTGGCCATTATTTGGCTCATATTTATGTCTAATCTCAATATAAATTTTATTAAGGAAAGTAAGTAATGTCGGGAATAAATAAGGTTATCTTGGTAGGAAATATAGGTGCAAAGCCAGAGGTTAAGTATTCATCAAATGGATCGGCCATTGCTAATTTGTCAGTCGCAACTTCTGAGACATGGAATGATAAAAATAGCGGTGAAAAGCAAGAAAAGACTGAATGGCACCGAGTAAGTCTATATGGCAAGCTAGCTGAAATTGCTGGACAATATCTTGATAAAGGTTCAAAGGTTTATGTCGAGGGTAAATTACAGACTCGAAAATGGCAAGATCAATCTGGCCAAGATAGATACACTACTGAAATTGTTGTTTCAGGATACGGTGGCACTCTTCAAATGTTAGATAGAAGAGAAGGCATGGCCTCAGCTGGTCAACCAGCTTCATCTAGCAATATGAGCAATGATACTATAGAGGTTGCTGATAACTCCGGTTTTGAGGACGATATTCCTTTCTAAGACAAAATAGACCCTAGTAATTCTTTGGTGTAATTTGCTTTCGGATTCTTAAGAACATTCGATGTAACACCTGACTCAATTACCTCTCCGTCTTTCATTACGATGATCACATCTGTGAAATAACTAACGATTGACATATCATGGGTAATCATAATGTAAGAAATCTTTTTCTCTATCTGAATCTTTAGGAGTAAATCAAGAATTTGGATTTTTATGGATGCATCCAATGCCGAAGTTGGCTCATCGCAAATAATAACATCTGGATTAACGCTAAGTGCTCTCGCTATAGCACATCTTTGCAACTGTCCACCAGATAACTGATGAGGATATCTATCTAATAAATCTATATTTAGATCAACTTCTTTCATAAGGGAATCAACATATTTTTTATTCGACTTAGAAGGGTTTAAGGCCCTAATTCCCTCAATAATAGTTTCATAAATAGTTTTTCTTGGATTAAAACTAGAAGTAATGTTTTGAAAGACAATCTGAACATTCTTTGCATATTCGTTCTTTGGAATAGAATCAATGTTATTTTTTGAACCCTTATGAGCAAAAGAAATCTCTCCACTCGTAATTTTCTGCTGCCTTATCAAGCTCATCGCTGTAGTTGTCTTTCCTGATCCAGACTCGCCAACTATCGCAATATTTTGGTTTTTATATAAACTAAAATCTAAATTATTTACTGCTTTGGTAAAACCCTTTACTCTTCTAAAAATTCCAGATCTAATAGGGAAATGAATATTTAACTCTTTTACTTGCATCAACAAATCTTCAAATCTCGCTTTTCTAGATTTACTTGGAATAGAGCTTATTAATGACTTAGAGTATTCTTTTTGGGGTTTATTGAAAAAAGCCTTTGATGATTGTTGCTCAATAATTTCCCCCTGATACATAACGCCTACCTTATCTGACATCATTTTCACTACTGATAAGTCATGAGTTATTAGTAAGATTGATAGTTTTTGAGTTTTCTGGAGATCTTTTAGAAGGTTTAAGATAGTTTTTTGTGTAGTGACATCCAATGCTGTTGTTGGCTCATCAGCAATTATTAATTTCGCATCAGCTGCTAGCGCAAATGCAATTAATACTCGTTGTTTTTGTCCTCCTGAAATTTGGTGTGGATATCGATTAAGCATCTCATCAGACGAGTCCATCTCAACTTTATTGAACGAATCTCTAATTTTTTGAAGTCTTTCACTTTTACTAAGAGATGTGTTAGCTTTGATCACTTCATCAATCTGTTCGCCAATAGTCATTACAGGGTTTAAGCTATTACTTGGATCTTGGAATATGAAGGCAACCTCTGAACCCCTGAGAGAGAACAATTCAGTTTGATCATAAGTTTTTCCATTGAATATAAAATTCCCTGTTTGGGTTAAACCTTTAGACAATAGATCAAGAATCGACAAAGCGGTAAGGGATTTGCCTGATCCTGATTCGCCTACTAGGGCAAAAATTTGACCTTTGTTGATTTCAAAACTAATATTTTTAACCAGTTTTTTCTTTTTTGTTTCAATCGATAAATTTTTAACGCTCAGAAGAGGGTTTTTAGGCATCCTCACCCTCCTTTGGGTCAAATATTTGTCTTACCCTGTCTGCGAAAAGATTTGCACTCAAAACTAGTCCAAACATGAAAATAAAGCTACTTGCTAAAGGCCACCAAACTATTGGATCAGCAGATAACTCTAATCTAGCAGCATTAATCATATTACCCCAACTCATAGTCGTCGCATCAACACCAACTCCTATGTAGGATAAGATAGCCTCAATAAGAACCAGACCTGAGAAATCCAAAACAATTGATATAAGCACTAAATGCATAACATTTGGCATCAAGTGACCAAAAAGTATCTTTAGATTTGCCACGCCAAAAACTTTTGCTGCCTTAACATACTCTAACTCTGATAGTTTAAGAGTTTCTGCCCTAATTAATCTACATAGGCCTGTCCAAGAAGTCAAAGCCAAAATAACACAAAGTAAAAGCAACTTAAGATCTGACCTCTCTAAACTAGATGCATACTTTTGCGCATTTTCATCCATATAAACTTGCAAAATTAGTACCAGTGCAGCAATCAGCAAAATTCCAGGAATCGCATTGATAGTGGTATAAACATATTGAATAATATCGTCTACCCTACCCCTATAATAACCCGCCATTAAACCAAGAATAATGGCTGGGGGAAGAGCCATTAAAGTGGTTAATAAACCAAAAATCATTCCAGTTCTAATACTCTTTACTGCTTTATAGAAAACATCTGTTCCAGCTTTGTCAGTGCCAAGAATATGGTATTCAGGCAAGGTGTTAATGACCCATACTAGTAAGAAAACTATCGAGAAGATTGTCCAAAGAACAGGTTTATTGTCAAATAGTGGCCTAGAAGAGACTAACCAGTATATTGGAATAAATAAAATGATTGCAACAAGCAAACTCCATGCTGTAGTTGTCAAAATATATTGGATATTTTCACTTTGACTATTGATTTCATCAGGGGTATGTTTAAGATTAACAAACCCTCTCAGTCCATTGTCCAGATACTCTTTTGAGAACTGTTGATAGTTCAGGGGAGTTGAATAGGTTTTTTCCTCACTTTCAATAACGGGCATTAAGGCAAAATCTAAAAGACTATAAACCTCGGATGTTTTCGAGTCCCTCAGATGAATTGAGTCAGATAAACCTATAAAAATATAAAAAACAAATATGATGAATGACGAGAGTGCAATGGGTCTAGAAAAAATACTGATCCATTTCCTACTTAAACTTTCAGATTTTTTAATCTTATAAACAGCAAATACCGATAAAAGTGTCAAGACCCACAAGGCAATATCCGTCCAAAGCCAAACAATACTCATTTAAATTTCACCCGAGGATCTACAAATGTATAGGAAATATCGGTTAGCAATAATCCAATAATATATAGTACAGAACCCAAAAACACCATTGCTCTAACAATTGCAAAATCTTGAGCATTGATTGCGTCAATTGTGTAGCTTCCAAGACCTGGGATTGAGAAGAAACTTTCCATAATTAAACTCCCCATGAAAAGAGTTGGAATTACGACGACCACACCTGTGAGGATGGGAATCATTGCGTTTTTAAGTACGTGTTTAAATAAGACCCTATTCTCGCTAAGACCCTTTGCTCTAGCAGTATTTACATAGGGTTTATTGATTTCTTCAAGGAAAATCGATCGATACCATCTTACCCCTGCTCCAAGACCTGCAATTACACCAATAATAATAGGAAGGGTGACAAATCTCCACGATTCTATCCCATCGATGTAACCCGATACAGGAAACCAATTCCATAATCCAGCCACTATTTTTTGACCAAGAATAATATAAAAAAGTCCTGATATAGACATCAAGGCAACTGAAAACACCAACGCAAATCTCTCGAGTTTCGATCCTAGAATCATCACCATCCATACCGCAAAAATAATGTTAGTTAATAATGCAAATATAAAACTAGGGATAGCCAAAGCCAAAGAGGGCCACATTCTTTGTTGAATATCTTCATTGATATTTCTTCCAGAGTCTGATTGACCAAAGTCAAGTTGAAAAAGTGGAGCAGATTTGTGATAGAAGATAGTATCAGTGAGTTTCTCCATACCTGATACTGATTCATTGAAGAATAAAGGCTTGTTATAGCCCTTTTGCTCTTTCCAAGAGTTAATGTCTGCTTGGGTCACATATTTAGTCCCAAGCTGAACTCTTGCCATATCGTCAGGAGTATTTACAATAAAGAATAAAACAAAGGTGATGAAATTTACACCTATCAGTATAGGAATACTATAGAAAATACGTCTGGTTATATATGACCACATAATAAAAAAGCCAGCATTAAGCTGGCTTTATTTTATAACACCGACTTAAAATTACTTAGTAGTTTTAGCAGGTGTATTTGCCTTTGTTGAAACAGGTTTGTTGTAACCATTATTTCTCCAAGTGCTTCTATTCCATGGTCCATTGTGATTACCCCATGGTGTATTACCCCAGGAGTTATTATTCATTGGATTCATCCAGTTGTTGTTATATCGGTTTGGGCCATAGTATCTCTGACCATAATATCTCGGTCCATAGTTTCCTCTTGGGCCATAGTAATTATTACCTCCATCGAACTCATCAAACATATTCTCCATCTCCTCAGAGAACCAATTTGGAGTAAAAAAGCTGTATGGATTGTAACCAAAGAAGCCATTGTCTTTATAGCCATTGTAGCCGTTATAACCATTATTATTAAAAAAAGCATTGGTGCTTAAAGAGGCTGCTATGGCAGCAATTGCGATCATTTTCTTCATAAACATTTACTCCTTTTTAAAAAAGTTATATTATAAATTAGTCGAAAAAAAAAGGACCAGAAAACTGGCCCTTTTTAATCATAATTAGAGTAACTAATTACTTAGCAGCAGCTGGCTTAGCAACAGTCTTTGGAGCTGTATAAGTATTTGCCGCTGGAGCTCTGTAGTATGGGTTACCATAATAGTATGGATTGTAACCATAGCCATTGTTATAGTTATTACCACCAAAGTTCCCAAAATCATCCATCATGTTTGACATCTCTTCGAAGTACCAACGTGGATCGATGAAAGCATCATATGGGTTGTAACCAAAGATACCGTTGTCATTGTAGCCATAACCATTGTAGCCATTGTTATAGTTATTAAAAAATGCATTAGAGCTTAAAGAAGCAGCTAAAGCAACGATTGCAATAATTTTTTTCATTCTAATTTCTCCTTAATTTTCTTGCAATCAATATTATAACTTAATAATATTCTAATAGATAGTTTTTTTATAGGAAATTAACCATGTTTCTAGTCTGTATAATGCTCAAATCATGTTCATAAAAGACCAGCTAATTTCACTACTCGATAGCAAAATATTGCTCCTTGATGGCGCAATGGGGACTATGATTCAAAAACATAAGCTCCAAGAAGAAGACTATCGTGGGGAGCGCTTCAAAGATTGGGATTCACCCCTAAAAGGCAATAATGATCTATTGTCTTTAACACAACCAGAAATAATTTCTGATATTCATCGTTCATACCTAGCTGCTGGAAGCGACATTATTGAAACCAATACCTTTAATGCGACCAAAGTCTCAATGGCTGATTACAACATGCAAGACTTGGCATATGAGATTAATGTTGAGAGTGCAAGGCTTGCAAAAAATGTGGTCAATGAATTTCAGTCTGAAGATAAGCCCAGATATGTTGCTGGAGTTCTAGGTCCTACCTCGCGAACATGTTCACTTTCTCCGGATGTTAATGATCCAGGTGCAAGAAATGTCAAATTTGACGAGTTAGTGGATGTCTACAGTGAGTCAACTCGTGGTTTGATTGAGGGTGGAGCAGATATTATCCTAATTGAGACCATATTTGATACGCTAAATGCTAAAGCGGCTATTTTTGCTGTCATGAGTGTATTTGAAAATGACTCCATAGACTTGCCCATCATGATTTCGGGAACCATTACTGATGCCTCAGGACGAACACTCTCGGGTCAAATGACCGAGGCCTTTTATAATTCATTGATTCATGCAAATCCAATCTCTATTGGTCTTAATTGTGCACTGGGCCCAGATCTACTTCGCCCTTATGTCGAAGAAATGTCTAGGATATCTTCAACATATGTTTCTGCACATCCTAATGCAGGATTGCCAAATGAATTTGGTGAGTATGACTTAATTGCAAAAGATATGTCTTCACATGTCAAAGAGTGGGCTGAATCTGGATTTATCAATATTGTTGGTGGTTGCTGTGGCTCAACACCTGAGCATATCTCGGCAATTTATGATTCTGTTAAAGAAATTGCACCTAGACGTCTACCTGAAATTGAAAAACAGTCTCGACTCTCAGGACTAGAAGCTTTTAATATCGGTAAAGACTCAAGATTTATCAATATTGGCGAAAGAGCCAATGTTACCGGTTCTGCTAAATTTAAGCGTCTCATACTCAATGAAGAGTTCGATGAAGCAATCGATATTTGTCGAACCCAGGTTGAAGAAGGTGCTCAAATGATTGATATCAACATGGATGAGGGTATGTTAGACGGCAAGGAGGCTATGATTCGATTCCTGAATCTAATTGCTGCTGAGCCGGATATCTCTAGAGTGCCTTTTGTGATTGACTCATCTAAATGGGAAATTATTGAGGCTGGACTTAAGTGCATTCAAGGTAAATCCATTGTCAATTCTTTATCGCTCAAAGAAGGCGAAGAAAAATTTATACGTGAGGCTAAGCTTTGCAAGAAATATGGTGCTGCAATTATTGTCATGGCATTCGATGAAGACGGTCAAGCAGATAGCAAAGATAGGAAAGTTGAGATATCTACTAGGGCCTATAAGATTCTAACCGAACAGGTTAAATTTCCACCTGAAGATATCATTTTTGATCCAAATATCTTTGCTGTAGCAACTGGCATTGAGGAGCATAATAATTACGCGGTAGATTTTATTGAGGCTTCTCGTGAAATCACTTCCACCCTTCCCTATGCAAAAATATCTGGTGGTGTTTCTAATGTCTCTTTCTCATTTAGAGGCAATAACCCAGTCAGAGAAGCCATTCATTCTGTCTTTTTATATCATGCTATTAAGGCTGGTATGACCATGGGAATTGTCAACGCTGGTCAGCTGGTAGTCTATGATGAAATTGACCCTGAATTGAAAAAAGCTGTTGAAGATGTCATTCTTAATTCAGACGAAGGAGCTGCAGACCGATTGATTGAAATTGCTCCGAAATTCTCTGAAGAAGGAGAGATTAAAGATAATAAGAAAGATTTAGAATGGAGAACATGGTCTGTTGAAAAACGTCTTGAACATTCCCTTGTTAAAGGCATTAATGAATTTATTAATGAAGACACTCAAGAGGCCCTAGATAAGCTTGGGAGGCCAATTAGTGTCATTGAAGGTCCTTTGATGGATGGTATGAATACTGTTGGGGATTTATTTGGTGAAGGCAAGATGTTTCTTCCGCAGGTGGTCAAATCTGCAAGAGTAATGAAGCAATCAGTTGCGTATTTAGACCCTTACCTCCAAGCTGAAAAAGTTGATGGTGCATCTGACAGCCAAGGAAAAATTCTAATGGCAACGGTCAAAGGTGATGTGCATGATATTGGAAAAAATATTGTTGGAGTAGTCTTGTCATGTAATAACTTCGAGGTTATTGACCTTGGTGTAATGGTACCTGCTGAGAGAATTCTTGAAGTAGCTAGAGAAGAGAATGTCGATATTATTGGCCTCTCAGGTTTAATTACACCATCACTTGATGAGATGGTACATGTCGCCAAAGAAATGAAACGCCTGGAATTTAATGTTCCGCTTTTGATCGGTGGCGCAACGACATCAAAAGCTCATACTGCAATTAAAATTTCACCAGAATATGACCAAGTTTTTTATGTCCAGGACGCATCAAAGTCAGTTGGTGTTGCAACTACTTTACTTTCCAAAGATCTTAAAAATAAGTTTATTGTTGATACTCATAAAGATTATGAAGAAGTGAGAGAAAGAAGAGCTAGTAAAGGTGCTACACGTCTTCTTAGTCTTGATAAAGCGAGATCAAATAAACCTATCGTTTCGTTTGAGAATATTCAAAAACCAAACTTTATCGGGATTAAAGTTTTCGAAAATTATGATCTCAATGAGATTTATCAGTTTATTGACTGGACTCCATTTTTTAGAACTTGGGATCTCCATGGAAAATACCCTGAGATTCTTGATGATTCAGTGGTCGGTGAAACTGCCTCGAAGCTTTATGATGATGCTAAAAAAATGTTTCAGAAAGTTATTAATCAAAAACTCCTTACAGCAAGCGCTGTCATAGGTATTTTTAAAGCAAATAGTTCTAATGAAGATATTTTTGTCTATGATGAAAATAACCAACATATTGAAACATTGAATCATTTAAGACAACAACTAGACAAGGGAGGTAATTCTCCAAATTTTTGTCTGAGCGACTTTATTGCCCCTATTGACTCAAAAATTGAGGATTACATGGGTGCATTTGCAGTTACAGCTGGCGGGAATATTGATCAGCTGATTTCTCAATATGAAAATGAGAATGATGACTACAACTCAATTATGATTAAGGCGGTAGCAGATAGATTTGCAGAAGCCTTTGCAGAACTTATGCATTATCGATTCAGGACTGAGTTTTGGGGATATAGTGATGAATCTTTTGACAATGATCAGTTCATTAAAGAGAAATATATCGGTATCAGACCTGCACCAGGTTATCCAGCATGTCCAGAACACAGTGAAAAAGAAAAATTATGGTCCCTTCTTGATGTTGAGAAAAATATTGGCATGACCTTAACCTCTTCTTTTGCTATGCTGCCTGCCTCATCTGTCAGTGGATGGTATTTCGCCAATAAAGCCAGTAGATATTTTGGAGTAGCAAAAATTAATGGAGAACAACTGAAGGATTATGCAACTCGTAAAAAAATCTCTCTGGATCTTGCCCAACGATATTTATCCCCGAATTTAGATTAAAAACATCTTCACTCATTTTTTTTAATCTCAAATGAACGCGTATAATCTGCGCACCATAAGTTTCAACCTCTCTAAAAAAATGATAGAAAATCTCAGAAATATTGCCATTATTGCCCATGTTGATCATGGAAAAACTACTCTTGTTGATAAATTACTTCAGCAATCAGGCACACTCAACCGTCGTGATGAGGATTCTGAGAGAATCATGGACTCTAATGACCAGGAAAAGGAGAGAGGAATAACAATCCTAGCAAAGAATACTGCTATAAAGTGGCAAGATTATCGAATTAATATTGTTGATACCCCAGGTCATGCTGATTTTGGCGGTGAAGTTGAGCGAGTTCTATCTATGGTTGATTCCGTTCTCTTATTGGTAGATGCTGTTGATGGTCCAATGCCTCAAACTCGTTTTGTTACTCAAAAAGCATTTGCAAGAGGATTAAAACCTATTGTTGTGATAAATAAGATCGATAGACCTGGATCCCGTCCTCATTGGGTAATGGATCAGGTTTTTGAACTATTTGATAATCTAGGTGCGACAGATGAGCAGCTTGATTTTCCAGTGATTTACAGTTCTGCTGTCAATGGGATCGCTGGTGAAGACTTTGAAGACATGGCGGATGATATGACCCCTCTTTTTAATGCCATCATCAAGCATGTTGACTACCCTCAGGTTGATATCAGTGGTCCATTTCAAATGCAGATTTCAGCTCTTGATTACAATAGCTATGTCGGCGTGATAGGCGTTGGTAGGATTACCAGAGGCTCTATTAAGCCTAATACAGCAATTAAGTTAATTGACGCCGAGTCAAACACAAGATCCGGTAGGATTTTAAACATTATGGGTTATCACGGACTTGATAGAGTCGATGTGACCTCTGCACAAGCAGGAGATATAGTCTGTATAACGGGCATGGAAGAGTTGAATATCTCTGATACCCTTTGTTCACCGGATCATATTGAGGCACTACCGGCCTTATCTGTTGATGAGCCAACTGTATCTATGACCTTTCAGGTCAATGATTCACCCTTTGCTGGCAAGGAAGGAAAATTAATCACCAGTAGAACCATCAAAGATAGGCTAGATAGAGAACTTATTCATAATGTTGCCTTGAGAGTTGAACCAGGTGATACCGCAGATAAATTTAAGGTCTCAGGCAGAGGTGAACTTCATCTATCAGTTCTAATAGAAAGTATGCGAAGAGAAGGTTTTGAGTTAGGCATATCTAGACCAGAAGTGATTCAAAAAGAAGTAGATGGAATTATTCAGGAACCTTTTGAATTGGTAATGATTGATGTCGAAGAGCAGCATCAAGGCTCAATCATTGAAGAGCTCGGTAAAAGAAAGGGTGACATGACAAATATGGAGTCTGATGGTAAGGGACGCTCAAGGCTTACCTTTATGATTCCCTCAAGAGGCCTGATTGGTTTTAGAAGTCAGTTTTTAACTCTGACTTCTGGAACTGGCATTATGAATTCGATTTTTGACCATTATGGTGAAGTTAAGGGTGGAGAATCAGTCTCCAGAAATAATGGTGTCTTGGTATCCATGGTCAATGGAAAGGTTTTGGCCTATGCCCTATTTTCCTTGCAAGAACGTGGAAGATTACTTATTGGACCAAATATCGATGTTTATGAAGGAATGATTGTAGGCATACATAATCGTTCAAATGACTTGGTTGTTAATCCCACCAAAGGTAAACAACTAACTAATATTCGCGCCTCTGGAAGTGATGAAAGCATCATCTTAACTCCACCAATTAATTTCAGTTTAGAGCAGGCACTCGATTTTATTGAGGATGATGAGTTAGTGGAAGTTACCCCAGAGAGTATACGTATTAGAAAAAAATATCTCAAAGAGCACGAAAGAAAACGCTCAAATAGATAGTTAAACTCTAACTTTTCTGAGTTTCTTAGATGCGCTATCTAGTGCCGAATTAATGTACTTAAATGAACCATATGCTCCAAATAATTTAGCAATTTCAACGGCTTCATTAAGCACTACTTTAAGTGGAGTTTGAAGTACATTTTTCAGCTCAAACAAGCCTACATACAATATTGCTTTCTCGACTGGTGCAATATCATTCAATTTTCTTTCTGAAAACTCAGAAATTAACTTTTCTAGCTCGACCTTCTCTTTTACTGACCCTCTAAGAAGTAGAGTAAAAAAGGTCTTAGAAATTTTTGTTTTCTTTTGCTCTAGAAATTGCTTCTCGATATCAACTATATCGTCGCCAGAGATAAAAAATTGGTAAAGAGCTTGAACAGCTCTTTCGCGAGATTTTTGTTTAGGTGTTTTGAATTTCACTATTATGAGTTATCCAGGAGATAAATCATCTCAATCATTGCCAAAGCTGCTTCTTCACCCTTGTTCCCTTTATAACCACCCGATCTTCCAACAGTTTGATCCATATTCTCAGTGGTTAATACCCCAAAGGCGGTTGGAATTTCGAATTGATATGATACATCCGCAATTCCTCTAGCACATTCATTACAAACATAATCAAAATGAGGAGTTTCGCCCCTGATAACAGCACCCAAGGTAATGATTCCATTGAAATTTCCAGTTTGAGCTAATTTCTTGGCCATTAAAGGAATTTCAAATGCACCGGGAAGTCTATAAATATCAATATTTGAAGCTTTACAACCATAGTGCTCTATTGTCTCAATGGATGAATTTAGTAGATTATCTGCAATATCTTTATAAAAGTCAGCAACTATAATTGCTATTCGTTTATCAGCAAGGAATTCTCTATTTCCATCTCTGTCAAAACTTTTTGTATTCATCTCGAATCCTTTTTTGTATCAACATATTCAACAACCTCCAGGCCAAAACCCTTAAGCCCATGAAGTTTTCTGGGACTGCCTAAAATTCGCATCTTTTTAACACCTAGGTCAGAAAGTATTTGGGCGCCAATGCCATAGGTCTTGATATCATCGCCAGAATACTCTAGATTAGTATTTTGAGCATTCTTGATTATTGATTGCTCGTTTTGCTTTCTCAGTAAAAGAAATACTCCAGTTTCTGACTTAGAAACATGTTGTAAGGCAGCTTTGACATTAAAACCCGAAGATTTTTCTTGAAGCACATCTTTAAAGGTATCTTCTACATGCACCCTGACACAGGTTTCTGAATTATCATTTATTAAGCCTTTTACTAGGGCTAAATGAGTCTCGTTATGAATGGTATCAAGATAAGTAACAAGTTTAAATGATTCAAACTCAGTTTCAAACGGACGCTCACTAATTTTCTCAATAGTTTTTTCGTGTTCAACTCGATAGGAAATTAGGTCCTCAATAGTCCCCCATTTAAGACCATGAACTTCAGCAAATTTTTCTAAATCAGGACGTCTAGCCATTGTGCCATCCTCATTTAGAATTTCTACTATGACACTTGCGGGCTCAAAGCCTGATAATCTCGCTAAATCACATCCTGCTTCCGTATGCCCTGCCCTAATTAAAACACCTCCAGGCTGTGCCATCAACGGAAAAACATGCCCTGGTTGTACGATATCAGATGGCTTAGCATCAGCTGCCACTGCCGCTTGAACAGTTTTTGCTCTATCCTCAGCTGAAATACCAGTAGTGACTCCACTTGAAGCCTCAATACTCATAGTAAAGTTTGTTCCATTGGCATCATTATTTTGTGAAACCATTAATGGAAGATTTAATCTTTGACATCTATCTTGTGTGAGTGTCAAACATATCAAGCCTCTGCCAAATTTTGCCATGAAATTAATATCTTCTTTAGTAACCTCAGAAGCCGCAATAATTAAATCACCTTCATTCTCGCGATCCTCATCATCCATAAGGATAATCATCTTTCCTTTTTTAAAATCCTCTAAAAGTTCTGCAGTAGTGGCCTTCATATTTATGCTTTGGTTAATTGCTCAACGTATCTTGCAATCATATCAACCTCGATATTTAATTTGTCACCAATTTCAAGGGAGGATAAATTGGTGTTCTCGAGTGTATGAGGAACAATATTTACGTTAAATTCTTTTTCATTGATATTATTAACAGTAAGACTTATGCCATCAAGTGTTACTGATCCTTTTTTCGCAATATACTTTCGAAGCTCTGCGGGTGCCTCTATTTGAAATCTAAACGACTCGCCTTCTTGATATTTATCATTTATTTTTGCTATACCATCAACATGTCCACTCACTAAATGACCATCAATTCCTTGATTTAACTTGAGTGCTGATTCCATATTTACGACCTTTCCTTCAAAAGCATCTTTATAGGAAGTGCAATTTAAGGTCTCTTGAGATAAATCAGCAACAAAGAAGTCTTTATCAAATGAGATTACTGTTAAACAAACACCATTAACAGCTATACTATCTCCGATTTTGATTTGTGAGAAATCAAATGCACTTGACTGAAAAGTGATCACAGAACCTTTATCATGAGAATTGATATTCCTAATAATTCCAGTGGCTTGAATAATTCCAGTAAACATACTAGTTTTTTGAAGCTAAGTAGTCCTCGTAGTTTCCAGCATAGTAATTAGCTTTATCTTCTTTCAACTCAATCACTTTGGTTGAGAGGCTAGATACAAATTCTCTATCATGACTAACAAAAATAAGCGTACCTTCATAGTTTTCTAGCGCCAAGTTTAAAGCCTCTATGGATTCCATATCCAAATGATTAGTTGGCTCATCCATGACCAAGACATTGGGTTTTTGTAGCATTAATTTACCAAATAACATTCTACCTTTTTCTCCACCAGATAACGCCTTCACACTTTTTTGAATAGCCTCTTTGCCGAATAACATTTTCCCAAGAACAGCCCTCATTTCCTGAATATCTTGATCAGGAGTTTTAAACTGAGACATCCAATCAAGAACGGTCATATCTTTCTCAAAATCTGCATTATGATCTTGGGCATAGTAGCCAATATTTACATTTTCACTCCATTTAATGACTCCATTATCTGGTTGGTGCTCTCCAATAAGGGTCTTTAATAAAGTGGATTTTCCAATACCATTTTGACCAATAATGGCAACCCTCTCACCCACTTCATAAATGAAACTTAAATCTTTTAATACTTCCTCGCCATCGAAAGACTTACCTAGCCCTTCGACTTCAATAATATTTCGATGTAACTCGCGATCTTGCTCAAAGATAATGTAAGGAGAGACTCTGGAAGAAGGTTTCATTTCTTGCAGTTCAATCTTGTCAATTTGTTTGAGTCTCGAGGTTGCTTGTCTTGATTTAGAAGCATTAGCACTAAATCGAGATACGAAATGTTTTAACTCTTTAATCTTTGCTTCTTTTTTAGCATTATCCGCAGCCATCTTTTCTTGAATGGCAGTTGATGCAATCATGAAGTCATCGTAATTACCTGGGAAAACATTAATATGCTGATAATCTAGATCGGCCATATGTGTACACACACTATTAAGGAAGTGCCGATCATGAGAGATGATAATCATAGTTGCTTTTCTATCTCTCAAAACACCCTCAAGCCAACGAATTGAATCAATGTCGAGGTTGTTAGTAGGCTCATCAAGTAGCAAAATATCCGGCTCAGAAAATAAAGCTTGAGCTAATAAGACACGTAACTTCCAACCTGGTGCAATTTCACTCATGGGTCCATAATGCTGTGATTCCGGGATTTGAAGCCCCATTAATAACTCACTTGCTGATGACTCTGCCATGTAACCATTTAATTCAGCAAATTGGGTTTCCAATTCTGCCACCTTAATACCGTCTTCCTCGGTCATTTCAGGCAAAGAGTAAATTCTATCTCTTTCCTTTTTGATCTCCCATAATTCCTCATAGCCCATAATAACGGTATCAACTACTTTGAAATCCTCATAAGCAAACTGATCCTGTTTAAGAACACCAATTCTTTGACCCTCAGAAAAAGTCACGGAACCATGCGTGGGCTTAAGCTCACCTGTTAGAATTTTCATAAAAGTAGATTTACCAGAACCATTAGCGCCAATAAGACCGTAACAGTTTCCATCCTGAAATTTTAAGGATATGTTTTCAAATAATGGTTTTTCACCGAATTGCATGGTGATATTTGAGGTGACAATCATCTTAGATATGAAAAATTTAAAATAAATAATTATCCCATAACGTAACTATAAAATATAGGCAAACGCTAATATAATTCAAATGGTTTCAAAAACAAATCAACTCCCGGATAAGAAATTACTCAATGTTGTTTTTGCCTTGATAACATTGGGTTGGCTGATGGTTTTATCAGCATCGATACATCAGGGGTATGGTTATGCTATCAAGCAAGCGTTATTTATTTTTATTGGCTTATTTGCTGGTTTTTTAGTTTTAAAAAATCCTATCTCATTATTTAAAAAATATTCAACACATTTATTTCTATTAACTTTAATTTTCTTGGTATTGGTCTTTATGCCAGGTTTAGGACATGAGGCTGGTGGATCAACACGTTGGATAAAACTACCACTTTTCAATTTTCAACCTTCGGAGATGCTAAAACTTACGATGATTTTCTTTCTATCTGCATTTCTCATCAGACAAGAAGAAGATATTAGGAAACCATGGGTGGGTGTTGGCAAAACTGTAATTATTTTCTCAATTCCTGCCTTATTGTTGATGCTCGAGACTGATTTTGGCGCGACTGTTATTCTTGCAGCCATTACTTTTGGGTTAGTCTTTTCTGCAGGAATCTATCTTAAAGAGTTGATAGGCCTAATACTAATTCTGGGGTCTGCTGGTCTTTTATTTATCTCATTAAATCCTGTAAGGAGTAAACGTTTCTTTGATTTCTGGGCAACTGATCTTTGGTCAAACAATAGTGACAAGGTTGATCAAACTAAGCAGGCTTTAATCGGTATTGCTAGAGGTGAATGGTCTGGCACTGGAATTGGAGCAGGAATTCAAAAATATGTTAAGTTACCAGAAGCACATACCGATATGATTTTCGCTGTGATTGGTGAAGAATTGGGGATTTTTGGCATGCTCGGCGTATTGGCCTTATATGCATTTATCATTGTCAAGGGCTTTGAAATATCTAAGGTTGCTCTTCAAAAAGGGAGAAAATTTTCATCCTATCTGGCAAATGGAATATGTATTTGGTTTTCCGTACAGATAAGTGTCAATGTTGCTATGAATATCGGCCTAATTCCAATTAAAGGATGGACGTTACCGCTCATTAGCTATGGCGGAAGTAGTCTTATTTTTGCAATCATTGCAATCGCAATTCTTGTTAGAATTGATATGGAAAACAGAGCTTCCTATGAAAAACAAAAGCACTTTGTGTAGATTTCAAGATGAGTACTAAAAAAGTTGCAATATTAGCTGCAGGTACTGGTGGTCACATTTTTCCAGCACTTGCTGTGGCAAAAGAGCTCCAAAAAAATGAGGTCGATATTCTCTGGATTGGCACCAAAAGTGGCATGGAAAATAAAATTGTTCCTGAGCATAATATAAAAATCAATCAAATTGATGCCATAGGTGTCAGAGGTAAAAATCCTATCAAGGTTTTTCTATCTATCTTCAAACTATTTCAAGCATTCCTTAAGTCTTATCAAATTCTTAAAAATAACAAGCCTGATGCGGTTCTTGGAATGGGTGGATATGTCTCTGGCATTGCTGGATTAGCAGCTTTTCTTAGAGGCATACCTATAATTATTCAAGAGCAGAATGCAGTACCTGGAACTGCAAACAAATTAATCTCCAAAGTCTGTAATAAAGTTTTTCAAGCTTTTCATGGAACATTTCCTATCAAGCTCAAGCCGATTACTTCTGGCAATCCTGTTTTTGTAAAGTCTTTAAAAAAGACTAAAAATAATTCAGATTTTAATCTTTTAATTCTTGGTGGTTCACTTGGAGCAAAACCCATTAATGATGTGGTGATTCATCTTGAAAATAATATCAATATCTTGCATCAGACTGGAGATATGCATATCAATTCTGTTAAAAAGTCTCACCTCAATAAATCAGCAAAAGTGGTAGGATTTATTGACAACATGTCTAAGGCATATCAATGGGCAGATATAGTAATATCTCGAGCTGGAGCCATGACCGTTTCCGAGTTAATGTTAACTGGTACACCAGCAATATTAATTCCACTACCTCATGCAATTGATAATCATCAATTTTACAACGCAAAAATACTTTCTGATAATGGGGCTGCCATTCTTATAGAGCAAAAAGATTTAAGCGCAAAAAAACTGAATGACTTAATCTCTAATCTTACTCAAGAAAAACTTGATTCTATGAGCCAGAATGCGAAGAAACTTGCCTCACCTAATGCCTCTAAAATTATCTCTGAGTGTCTATTAGAGTTAATTAATTCCTAAACTGGCAAATAATTCTTGATCTTTGTTTTGCGCAACATTAGGCGTTGTCAGCAGCTCATCTCCATAGAAAATCGAATTAGCTCCAGCAAAGAAGCAAGTTGCCTGCATCGATTCACTCATGTCAGTCCTCCCTGCAGAAAGCCTCACTACCGATTTTGGCATGACAATTCTAGCCACAGCAATACAACGAATGAAATCAATTTCTGAGGGCTTATCGGCAAATTCAAGAGGAGTCCCAGGAATAGGAACTAGAAGATTAATTGGAACAGAATCAGGATGATGCTCCATATTAGCCAGTGTTTGAAGCATAGAAGCCCTATCTTCAACTCTTTCACCCAAACCAAGAATTCCACCGCTACAAACGTTAATACCGGCTTTATGGACATTTTCGAGAGTGTCAATGCGATCTTGAAAGCATCTCGTTGTAATTACATTGGAATAGTGCTCTTTAGAGGTATCAAGATTGTGATTGTAATAATCAAGCCCCGCCTCTTTTAATCGGTTGGCTTGCTCAGAAGTTAGCATGCCCAAAGTGACACAAGACTCCATATCAAGAGATTTCACTACTTTGATCATATCAATTACGCGATCCAAAGATTTATCTGTCGGGTTTCTCCATGCTGCTCCCATACAAAAACGCTCTGAGCCATTTTTCTTTGCCTGAAGCGCTGCATCCCTAACTTCTTCGAGGCTCATTAATCTTTCTCTTTCAAGCCCAGTGTCATATTTTGAGCTTTGCGAACAGTATGAGCAATCCTCAGGACATGCACCTGTCTTAATATTCAGTAGTTGACTCACTTGGACCTTATTAGGATCAAAGTTTTCACGATGAATGGTATGCGCTTTGAACAACAAATCATTAAATGGCATTGAGAATAATGCATTTATTTCATCTAATGACCAATCATGTCTAATTTCTGTCATAGGAGAATTTTACTTCAATTAATAAAAAAAAAGTCGTACCGAAGTACGACTTTTAAAGAGTAACTTAACTCTATTATTAGCAAGAGTAGTACATATCAAACTCAACTGGAGAAGGAGCTGATCTAGCAGCAGTTACCTCTTCCATCTTAAGCTCTATGTATGAATCAATCATGTCATCAGTGAATACACCGCCAGCCTTAAGGAATTCACGGTCATCATCCAATGCCTCAAGAGCTTCTTGAAGTCCTCCACAAACCTTAGGAATCGCTCTTTTTTCTTTTTCCGTCAACTCATACAAATCTTCATCAGAAGGTTTACCTGGGTCAATCTTGTTTTTGATTCCGTCAATACCTGCCATTAACATTGCAGCAAAAGCAAGGTAAGGGTTAGCAGTCGGATCAGGGAAACGAACTTCAATACGAGTACCCTTAGGGTTTGATACAAAAGGAATACGAATTGCAGCAGAGCGGTTTCTAGCCGAGTATGCTAACATTTCAGGAGCTTCGAATCCAGGCACTAAACGCTTGTAAGAGTTAGTTGAAGCATTCGTAAATGCATTTAATGCTCTCGCATGCTTAATAATACCGCCAATGTAGTAAAGAGCTGTTTGGCTTAAGTTGCCATAAGCGCCTTTTTCATAGAAAAGATTAGTCCCATCTTTTGCAATAGATTGGTGAACATGCATACCATTACCATTATCAATTTGAATTGGTTTTGGCATAAACGTTGCAGTTTTTCCAAACATATGAGCAACGTTATGGACACAATACTTAAGGATTTGAGTCTCATCTCCCTTCTTGACCATAGTATTGAATAATGCACCAATCTCACACTGACCAGCGGTTCCAACTTCATGGTGATGAACTTCACAGGTGACACCCATCTCTTCGATAGCATTGACCATGTTTGTTCTTAAATCGTTTAATGAATCAACTGGAGGAACTGGGAAATAACCACCTTTAATTCTTGGACGGTGACCTTTGTTTCCACCTTCAAATTCATCTCCTGACTCCCAATCCGCTTCTTCAGATTTAATTTCAAAAAAAGCTTTACCCATGCCATGACCTGTGTCCCATTTAACACTGTCAAAAACAAAAAATTCTGGCTCATTACCAAAGTAAGCTGTATCACCAATACCGGAGTCATTTAAATATTGTTCAGCGCGTTTAGCAATTGATCTTGGGTCTTTTTCATAACCACTCATATCAGATGGTTCAACGATATCACATCTTACGATAAGCGTTGATTCCTCTGTAAATGGATCCATGACACATGCATCTAAATCAGGCATTAGAATCATATCTGATTCATTAATGTGTTTCCAACCAGCAATTGAAGATCCATCAAACATTTGACCTTCTTTTAATTTCTCCTCATCAATTGTATGAGCAGGAACACTCACGTGTTGCTCTTTACCTTTAGTATCAGTAAAACGAAAGTCAATGAATGTAACTTCGTTATCCTTGATCATTTTCATTACATCTTTTGCAGACATACCTTCTCCTATTAAATTTGTCTAAAACGTTAAAAGACTATCACTGTCTGGGTGCCTGCGCCGTTGCATGCAAAAAAGTGGATGATAATTGAATATCAACCTCAATATTCTACCCTATGTTATTGTGAAATTCTATAGCTATTCTTTGATCCAATCACGTGGTTTTAAATACCGCTCATAAAGCCTTGCTTCTTCTGTTCCTTTCTCAGGGGAATAGTTATATTTCCAGTTCACTATTGGTGGAAGAGACATCAAAATTGATTCTGTTCTGCCACCTGTCTGAAGACCAAATAATGTACCCCGATCATAGACCAAATTAAATTCAACATATCGACCTCTTCTATAGAGTTGAAATGCTCTTTCTTTCTCTCCATATTCATAATCTTTTCTTCTCAGAACAATCGGTTTGTAAGCCTTAATAAAATGATTACCAACACTTTGCATAAAAGCAAAGGATTGATCAAATCCCATCTCATTCAAATCATCGAAAAATAGACCACCCACCCCTCTTTGTTCATCTCTATGTTTGAGATGAAAGTATTCATCACACCATTTCTTATATTTTGGATAAATATCATTACCAAAAGGCTTGCATGCACTTTCAGCAGTTTTATGCCAACTGATTGCGTCCTCATCAAATCCATAATACGGGGTTAAGTCAAAACCACCGCCAAACCACCAGATTGGATCCTCACCCTCTTTCTCAGCTATAAAGAAACGTACATTGGCATGAGAGGTTGGAATATAGGGATTTTTGGGATGAATTACTAAGGACACACCCAACGCATGAAAACTTCTTCCCTCAAGTTCTGGTCTAATCGCAGTTGCAGATTTTGGCAAACTTTCACCAGATACTTCTGAGAAGTTAACACCACCCTGTTCAAATACTTCGCCATTATTGAGAACTCGAGTGATTCCACCTCCAGTATCGCCTTCCTTTTTCCATTCATCGACAATGAATTTTTCCTTGCCATCAACCTCTTCAAGCTGCTGACAAATATCTTGTTGCAATGATAATAAATAAGATCTTACGTCATTTATCATCTAATTTTTTCTCCTGTTTTGAGATTTATGATTTGAGATGGTGCTCCATTATAGTTAGAAGGCTTAACCAGGTAATCTAATTCATTTCGGAAAGTCTGTCTCAGTCCGAATAATGATGTGAGTAGTGATTTTCCAGATATATTGGCACTGGTAGAAACAATTGGACTTTTTAATCGATCGCATAGAGCTGAGATTAATGGATCATCAGTGAGCCTAATGGCTATCGTTCTATGTCTCCCCTTAATCAATCTAGAAACCCCTCTTTTGGCATCAACTAGATAGGTAGTTGGAATCTTATCTTTACCGATTTTTTTTAAATCACTGGTATTTTTCACATACCTTTTAAAGAAAATAGTTTTATTAGCCAACAAAATAAGCCCCTTGGATTTGGCTCTTTTTTTAAGCTTGATTACTTTTCTTAACGCCAAGTCATCATCTGGCAAACAACTCAAGCCTTGAATCGTATCAGTTGGTATTGAAACCACTCCACTTCTTAAAATTCTATTAATAATCAATGAATTTTGGAATTTCATGTTACTTTTTTGCTCTTGGATGAAACTGATCATAAACTTTTGAAAGTTCTAAATAATCAAGATGTGTATATACCTGGGTTGATTTGATACTTTCATGGCCAAGCATTTTTTGTACAGACCTTAGATCATGGCTAGATTGAAGAAAGTGACTCGCTGCTGCATGTCTCAACATGTGAGGATGAACATTACTTTTTATGCCAACCTTTTGAGCACGGTTTTTAATCATATTCTGCACAGTTCTAGCGCTAATTCTTTTATTCAAGTTTGATAAGAAAACTGCGCCATCATAAGCATTGATTGAGTCAGCATATCTTTTGAGTGCAATGATGGCCTTTTCTCCTATGGGAGAATATCTATATTTTGATCCTTTTCCGAAGATCTTTAAGAAACCCTGGCCATAATCAATATCACTAAAATCTAGTCCCACCAGCTCAGAAACCCTTAATGCACTTGAGTACATCACTTCAATGATAGCGATATCTCTTAATTCTTTCCAAGAGTTATTAAATTGTCTCGTTAAAAGTTCAATCTCAGAATAGGTAATTGTTTTGGGAAGCGCTTGATTAGTTTTTGGAGTGCTAATTTTTTTTGCATTATTCACTTCTAAAAAACCACTATTCACTAGATATGAAAAAAAAGATCTCAGAGTAGACATGGATCTTTTAATAGATTTAGGGTTGATTTGCTGATGTCTAAGTTTCATCACCCAAGCGTTTATTTGTTCAGTACTCACCTCTGACCATTTGCTTACACCAGATGATGTTATAAATTGATAAAAGTTAGATAAGTCCTTTTCATAAGCAAGTTGAGTATTGCTTGAATAACCTCTATCAACTTTTAGATAAGAAATGAAACCTGAAATTTCTTTTTTCACTTGAATTTTATCTTCTTGACCCCATAAATAGTATTTTACGTATTAATCTTCAATAATAAAGTTATGGCAACAAAACAAACTCATGAATTTCAAACGGAAGTTTCACAACTCCTAAATTTAATGATTCACTCCTTGTATTCAAATAAGGAGATTTTTCTAAGAGAGTTGATTTCCAATGCATCTGATGCTATTGATAAACTCAAATTTGAATCACTTTCCAATAAGAAATTAATTGAAAAGGGTCAAGAATTAGGCATCCAAATTGATACCGATGAAAAAGCAAAGACCATAACTATCACTGATAATGGCATTGGTATGACAGAGCAGGAGGTGATGGACAATATAGGTACGATTGCTAACTCAGGAACTAAGAAATTTTTAGAAGGTTTAGATAAGGATCAAGCCCAAGACTCAAATCTTATTGGCCAGTTTGGTGTAGGTTTTTATTCGGCTTTTATTATTGCCAAAAAAGTAGTTCTAACTACCAGAAAAGCAGGTGATAAAAATGAAAACGGAACGGTATGGACTTCGGCAGGTAAAGGGGAATATTCAATAGAAAATGCTGTGGTTGAAAACCCAGGAACCTCTATCACGCTTTTCCTAAAAGCTGAGGAAAAAGAGTTTTTAGAATCCTACAGACTCAAAGGCATAATTTCTAAATACTCTGACCACATCACTGTCCCAATTAAGATGTTAAAAACTGATGAAGATGGCAAAAATCAAGAGTATGAAATCGTCAATAAAGCAAAAGCTTTTTGGACAGAAGATAAATCGAGTCTAAAACAAGAAGATTATGATGAGTTTTATAAATCGCTTACCTATGACTTTGACGGTCCCCTGACTCAAATTCATAACAAAGTTGAGGGCAATCTTGAATATACCTCTTTGCTTTTCATTCCTAAAAAAGCCCCTTATGATATGTGGGAACCCAAAAGGAAAGCTGGAGTTAAGCTTTATGCCAAAAGAGTCTTCATCATGGAAGACAATGAAGAGCTTATGCCGCTTTACCTCAGATTTATCAAAGGAATCATTGATACTGCAGACCTACCTCTTAATGTCTCAAGAGAGATCTTACAAGGCTCAAAAGTGGTTGACACTATCAGGAAAGCAAATGTTAAAAGAGTTCTCTCAGAACTAGAAAAAATGAGCAAGAAAGACCCTGAAAAATACTCAGAGTTCTGGAATGAATTTGGAATGGTAATGAAGGAAGGTATTGTTGAGGATTTTGCCAATAAAGACAAAATTGCTTCATTGTTGAGATTTACTTCGACCCAATCTTCAGGCAATGATCAGGATGTATCACTAGCTGATTATGTATCTAGAATGAAAGATGACCAAAAGTACATTTATTATGTCACTGCTGAGTCTTATCAAGCGGCCAAAGGCTCACCTCACCTTGAAATTTTCAAGAAGAAAGATATCGAAGTTCTCCTATTATCGGATAGAGTAGATGAGTGGTTAGCCAGTAATTTTGGAGAATTTGAAGGCAAATCTTTAAGATCAATTGCTAAAGGCGATTTGGAGGATTTGGATACCAAAGAAGATAAAAAGAAGAAAGAAAAGGTGGCTAAAGACTTCAAGGATGTGATTTCCAAAGTTAAAGAAATCCTTGACTCACAGGTCAAAGATGTGAAGATTTCTAATCGTTTGAATGAATCCCCTTCTTGCTTAGTTGCCGATGAAAATGAGATGGGTGGAAACATGGAGAGAATTCTTAAATCCCTTGGTCAAGATGTTCCAGAAACTAAACCAATTTTAGAAATTAATCCTACTCACCCCCTTGTCGAGAGACTGAAAAATAAAGTGGATGAGGATTTGGTTAAGGTTCTATTTGATCAAGCAATTCTTTCTGAAGGCGGACAACTTAAAGATCCTGGAGAGTTTGTTAAGAGGATGAACTCTCTAATTAAATAAATTTACAAGGGGGTAAGTTTACTTACCCCCTTGTTGTTTTTTGTAGGGTTTAATATTCCTTAGAATCCCTCTTAATATTCCTAATTCATCTTCCTCTACTTCAGCCTTCGAGAAAAAACGCCTTAGTCTTCGCATGAGTAGTTCTTTGGGCCTCTTATCTTCAAAATATTCGATATGCTCCAAAACCTGAGATAGGTGATCATAAAAAACTTCCATACTCTCAAAATTAGCTCTTTTTGCTGAATCATTATCAAAACTATCCTCTCGAGAGTATATAAAGTTTTGATAGGCAAAAACTTGAATTGCAGATGCAACATTTAGTGAAAAATACTCAGGATTACCTGGTATGGTCATCAACACCTGACATAAATCTAATTCCTCATTACTCAATCCAGATTTTTCTGTTCCAAAAACCACAGCAACCTCTTGATTATTCTGAGTGATATCGTCAATTTCGGAGCAACTTTCAACAACATCCAATTGTCTCCATTTAATTCTTCTTTGTCTAGCACTCGCTCCAATCACTAAACTTACTCCATCTAGAGCCTCTTCTAGAGTTTCACAGACCTTTGCATTGAAAAGTACATCATCTGCCCCACTGGCTCTAGCAGTTGCTGTTGCAGAGGGGTAGTTACTGGGATTAACCAGGTACAATCTTGTAAGAGCCATGTTCTTCATTGCACGAGCTGCGGCTCCTATATTGCCAGGCTCAGTGGTATTGACCATTACAATTCTTATTTTGTTGTACTTATCATTTTTCATTATCGGAACGGTATAATTTAGACATTTTTTTACCAAAGTTCACCTATGCACCCAACAATAAACATTGCAATCAAAGCTGCAAGAAAAGCTGGTGACATCATCATAAGATATCACAATCAAATTGATAATCTTAATATCGAAAATAAAGCCACTAATGACTACGTTTCTGAAGTTGATAAATTAGCTGAAAGTGCCATTATAAACGAGATTAAAAAGGCCTTTCCAAGTCATGCAATATTGGGTGAAGAAACTGGAAATATTATTGGCGATGATGACTATCAATGGATTATTGATCCATTAGATGGAACAACGAACTATCTCCACGGCTTTCCTCAGTATGCCATATCCATAGCACTCTATGAAAAGAAAATCCCCACACATGCAGTAGTATACGATCCATTCAAAGAAGAGCTATTCTCAGCTTCTAAAGGGGAAGGTGCTTTTTTAAACAGCCAAAGAATTCGTGTCTCGAATGCACTTGGATTTAACAATTCATTAATTGGTACTGGCTTCCCTTATACCAATTTTGACCATTTGAATACTTATGCCGAGATGTTTAAAAGCATAGCGCCTAAGGTTGCTGGTATTCGACGTGCTGGTTCCGCTGCTCTTGATTTAGCATATGTTGCCTCTGGCAGATTAGATGGTTTTTGGGAAATTGATTTAAGCATTTGGGATATTGCTGCTGGAACCTTGTTAATCACTGAAGCGGGGGGATTTATTGGTGATTTTACCGGCTCACCTAAATTTTTAGAAAGCGGTAATGTGGTTGCTGGTAATGAAAAGGTATACAAAGAAATTCTAAAAGAATTAAAGCCTCATCTCACAAAAGAACTAATCTGATAACACATCTATTGTGAGCTGATCACCGCTGTCATGACATGCCTCACTTGAAAGTACGAAAAGAATCACCTTTGAAACGTCACTTGGATCTGGGTTCTTATCTGCATTCTCAGCAGGATAAGCGATTTGTCGCATCTTAGTTTTCATCCGCATTGGATCAATAGAGTTCACTTTTATCTCGGTCTTTTCTAACTCTTCTGCAAGGATACTAGAAAGACTTTCTATTCCTGATTTAGTTACGCTATATGCGCCCCAATAAGCCCTAGGAAATCTTCCCACATAAGAAGAAAGAAAAATGATTTGAGCTGCAGGTGATTTCTTTAATGCTGGAAGCAAAAATTGTGTCAACAGAAATGGAGCATTAAGATTAATCTGCATAGTAGAAAACCAAACCTTTAAATCATATTGCTCAATGGGCATTAATGACCCAATAGTCGCTGCATTATGAATTAAACCATCTAATTGACCAAATTCAGACTCGATATTCGTCAGTAAGTCCTCATAATCCTTAGGTCCTGCACCTTCTAGATCAAAAGGATATAAGAATGGCTCAGAATATCCCAGATCTGTAATTTCATCATAAACGTTTTCTAATGAGGCTAGATCTCTCCCAAGCATGACAACCGTTGCACCAGCCTTTGATAAATCAATCGATAAGGAGCGTCCTAAGCCCCTATTAGCTCCAGTTATGAGATAAACTCTATTAATAAAGTCGTTTGATTTAAATTTAAACTGCTGTTTGTATGTGACCATTATTTCAACTCTTTTTTACTTTGGACTCCTAACTCTTTAAGCTTCTCCGCTCTGCCAATTAAATTTCCAGTTCCTTCGGTTAATTTATTTCTTGCATCCTTGTAGCTCTTTTGCGCCTTATCAAGATTCTTCTCAATGCTATCCATAGATTCCAAAAAACCAAACAGCTTGTCATACATTGCGCCAGCTTGTCTTGCAATCTCTTCAGAATTTTTATTTTGACGCTCAGTTTGCCAAATATGATGAACAGTTTTTAGACTCATCATTAAAGTTGATGGAGAGACCATCACAATATTTTTCTTCAAAGCATTAGTGAAGATTTCAGGTTTTTTATCTAACGCAATTAAAAGCGCGGACTCAATTGGAACAAAAACAAAGATAAAGTCCAAAGTATTCACACCCTCCAGGTTTTCATACTCCTTAATACTAATACCGTTAATATGAGCCTCAATTGATTTAATATGATCTTGAAGTATTTTTTCATCACTCTGGCTCACAATATAATCTTTGTAAGCTTTAAGGGAGACCTTAGAGTCAATGATGATATCTTTTTCATCTGGCAAATGAAGGATGACATCAGGTTTATAGGTCTTACCTGATTCATTCTCCAGTTTCTTTTGGGTATGAAACTCATAACCCTCTCTTAGGCCTGAGGAGGACAAAATTGAGCTTAAGACCATCTCACCCCAGTCTCCTTGCTTCTTATTATCATGGGTAAGAGCCTTAGTCAAATCCTGAGTGGTTTGTTGCGCTTCAAAACTCACTTTTTTTAGGTTCTCAATTTGCGCAGAGAGAGTCGCACGTTCTTTAAGCTGTTCAGAATTGAGTGTTTCCAGCTTATCTTTAAAATCTTTTATCTGGACATGAAGTGGATTAAGAAGTTCTTTATTTTTCAGTTGAAGATTATCCCTATCCTTCTCTAAAATCTCTGAAGCAACCTCTTTAAAATCCTTTGACATTTGCTCTTTAGCCACCTTTATTAAGTCAATTTGATTTTCATATGACTTAATTTTTTCATCCAGGGTAACTTCAAGATGAATTTTTTCAGAACGATATCGCTGGATTTGTTTATTAAAGAACAAATAAACTAGAAGCCCTCCTACAAAAACCCCTAAAGTGATATCGATAATATTCATAACAAATCTAAGATCTCTTCAACATTCTGGATTCGATAGTCATAGTTCCATTCACTATTAATCTTTCCATATCCATAGTCAACTGCTACGGTTTTCATGCCTGCCCTCTTTCCAGCAATCATATCGTTGATATCATCACCAACAAATAAGCACTTAGACGGAAGTGAAGAAAGTTTATCACAGGCAAATAAAAGTGGCGCAGGGTGAGGTTTGTTAAACTCTAAAGTATCGCCACATATCACTACCTCTGGATTGATATTTATTTCTTTAAGTAACTTATGTGTGTAATACTCTGGTTTATTGGTGACAATTCCCCAGGAAATATCTCGTGATTTAAGTTCTTTAATCACCAATGAAATGCCGGGGAATAATTTTGATTCTCTGGATATATTCTCTGCATAGATTTCTAAAATTCTTTGATGCTTGTCTTGAAAGGATTTATCCTTTTCATCAATTTCAAATCCATAGGCTATTAAGGCTTTTCCCCCATTAGCTACTAATGGTTTTATCTTTTCATAAGGCTTTGAAGGCAGTCCATATTCATCAAGAATAGAATTTAAAGCAAATGCAAGATCAGGAGCAGTATCAATAAAAGTTCCGTCCAAATCAAATAAAATAGTCTTAACTGTCACAAAAAAACATAAAATAATTTAACCAAATTATAACGTTTCAAGCTTATTCAAAGAATGTTGTTTCTAAGATCAATACTGTATTTTTTAGGATCTGTTGTATCCGTCATTATTGTGGTTATCTTGGGTTTTTTATTCTTTTATCTGCCTGTTAAGTACAGATATGCTCTAATTTCCAATTGGGCTAAGTTTTGCATCTGGTGGCTTAAGATCACTTGCAACATATCACTCCAAGTCATTGGTAGAAATAACATCCCTGATGAACCTTGTGTCATTATTTCTAATCATCAATCCACATGGGAGACTTTGGCATTTCAAACCATTTTTAATCATCAAACATGGGTTTTAAAAAAAGAATTACTGTGGATACCTATTTTCGGTTGGGGTTTGGCTCTTTTGGAACCAATAGTCATTGATCGTGGTGAAAAATTAAAGGCTCTTAAAAAAGTCATTAAACAAGGAGTGAATAGACTCCAAAGAGGGATATTTGTGATTATTTTTCCAGAGGGAACTCGAAAGAAATATCTTCAACTCGGTGAATATCAAAGTGGTGGCGCATCAATTGCTAAAAAAGCCAATGTCCCATTACTGCCTGTATGCCACAATGCTGGTAAATATTGGCCAAAAGGGAGTTTTCTCAAGTCACCAGGGACTATTAAAGTGTCTATTGGGAAGCCGATATTAAGTGATAAAAAATCGGCAAATGAACTGACTAATGAGGTTTACGAATGGACTAAGAGAGAGTTATCTGCTTTTTAGCCCTGATAATCAAAATTATTAAACATCAGACAGAAAAGCTCGGCCGTCTTTTTTGCATCATAAAGAGCAGAATGAGCCTGGGCATCATCCCATTCAATCTTTGCCTTCTTAATGGCTTTTGCTAAAACTGTCTCACCGTAATAAATTGATGAAAGAGATACCGTGTCAATGGTTGAAAACTGATGAAAAGGAAGTTTAATCTTGGTTCTTTTTGCCGCAGCTAGAATAAAATTTAAGTCAAAAGA